>Ga0256404_1001548_pt1 | contig 54891 bp, 72 predicted proteins | sample RumenRJG_01DNA_FD_185990 | JGI IMG/M metagenome (GOLD analysis project Ga0256404, IMG submission 185990) | Bovine rumen microbial communities from Lethbridge, Alberta, Canada - RJG_01 | ecosystem: Host-associated > Mammals > Digestive system > Stomach > Rumen | place: Canada: Alberta | collected... | reverse complement strand
ATGAAGGGCCCCCATATCCATTTTTGACCCCTCCCCCACTGGCTTTCATATCTTCCGTAGTGGGATAGAACGTCAATAAAGATTGATATTTTGCAATTTAATTCTCAAAAAATGAAAGGAAATGAAGAATTTTTCGTTTTTCATGTTAAACAAAAGAACAAACAACAAACATTCAAACACAAATCACAATAAGAAGCACAAACAAACAACACTAAACACAAATACTTTACACAATTCAATCACTAAACATAAGCAAACAATAATGAATCAAAGCCTCAATCAGCAATAAAGCAATGAACAATAGAAAACACGACAAGAACACAACACATGCATGAATATGCAACAGCATAACTATTGATGAAGGGACCCATCCCCTTCTATTATTGCTTTGTATTCCGATCAAGGCTTCGATACATAACAGCATTTGCGATTCGTTTGCTAATTCATGTTCCCTTTTAAAGGAGTCTTATCAGTCTTTTTGACTAATGAGTACAACCCGAAAGGATTCAGATGCAGTAAGTCTTTGTAAACGTCTTGAACCAAGTCGTTCCTTAGATCATCACTAGCAGCGTCAGACAAAGGAGGCATCAGTCTAGCCATAAGGCTGCATGTATGGTACCCCTTCCATTCGTCATAGGCATACCACTCATCCCATTGGTTAAACGGGTTGTAAGGGTTGTCTATTGTTGTAATCATTGTGTCATCATTCTCTGCCATAGCAATAGCACCTCACTCTCCGTTAATGGTACGGGACACAGTACTAGTAGATACGCCTACAGAATCAGCTATCTGTCTTATCGTATAACCTGCATCTCGCATTGCATTTATTCTGCCAATTGTTGCTGTGCTTAAAGAACCATAATCTTTCTTAGGCAGAGCATACTCCCTTATCTGGTCCAGGTCGGATGACTCCAAGTACTTATTCAGTTTGCTAGGTGGTATGGCATTATTGCTTATAGCCTGCCATTCCCTTGGCGTGATGTCGATACTGGAATGAGTTGATCCAACTTCTGCACGAGCTTCACGTATAGCTATTGCTCTAGTCTTGGATCTATGCTCCTCGTCCATATCTGGATCGTCTTCCAATGCTTGGCGTGTTCTCTGCAGCGATATGCTTTGGGCTCTACGTTCCCGTGGTTTATTAGCCAGAACCTCTCTGTATTTCTTCTCAAGAGATTCTATTTCATCCTTGTACTCTGCCTGTGCAGACTTCGATACTTCTGGGTTCTTAGTATTTAAAGACTCTAATCTAGCTTTATTAGCAAGAGACTTCAATCTATTAGCATGCTGAGCGTACACTTCTTCCATATCAGTTCCGGAAGATAATGTTCTTGCATCGTTTGTCTCCAGCATCTGCTTAGACTTCTGCTTTACGGGAACTAACGGAGCTTCCTTGTCGTAAATAGGTTTACCAGTTCTGTCATGGTATTCCTTTTGTTCTTTAGTCCATTCGCTCTCTGGGAGTTTAACTTTCTTACGCTCAAGCTTTCCTGTTTCAACATAGATAACTTCACCAGTATCAGGATCAGTTCTCGTGAACAGCCGTCTCTGATTAACGTCGATCGGTCCCTTTGCCCTGGAGATCAGTGTAGAACTTCCACCGACTTTTACTTTTCCGTCTTCATCAATCTTAGTCTGATACTTTCTTCTTAGTGCATCTATGTTGTTGTCTTTGGCACATTGCTTGTAATCAAGCTTGTGCTTTTCAGCATCAATAACGCACATTGAATATCTGATGGCTCTAGCAATTTCATCATCTGTTGCCCCTTTCAAAGTCATGTCAGATATCAAGTTTGTTACTTTGCCCATCTCGATTCCTTTGTACTTCTTATCCATTACCTTCATGCCCTTGTGGTAAGGATACTGCTCCGAAGGGTTAAAGTCTTTTAGCTTAAGAAGCGGGGAATCAGGATTCTTCTTTTCGATAGTGTTTCTGGTCTTTAAGGATAATCCTCTTACAGGAATAACAATTGCAGTATCGCCATCGAAGTCAGCACCAGAAAGAACAGTTGCAGTGTTGTGGTTTATACCAATTGCGTCTCTTGTTTCGGTTCCAAGTGTTTCTCTGCATTTTGCAACTGTGTTGTTTACAGTCAATGTAGGAATCTCTGCAACACTAGCATGAGGATATCTAACAAGGATTACTTTTTCGCCATTCTTATAATCCGGAGCGTAGCATTCGTTATCTTTGAGTTCGTTAAAAGGAATAAGAACTCTTGATGTCTGGTTCGGAAGTGCTGCTGCTTTTAACTCATAACTATCTTTGTCGCATCCAGAAGCAAACTTATCAAGCAGCATCTTCCTGATCTGAGGATTTGCGACTTTCTCAATATCATTGAGTTCATCTTTCTTTTCGGCATAAGTCAGATTAAGCTGGCTCTTGGCGAGCTGTGTGCTCTGCTTAGACAGGAACTGTGACGCAAGACTCTTCTTCCAGTTCTCCCATCCACCTTCGGCATGTTCATCTAGAATTTCTCCATTAACTTTTGCACCGACAATGTTCAATGGTGAGATCTTCTTATTTCCATCTTTGTCGATATAAGTTCTCTGGATTACTGATGATCCGTATGGATTATTCTTGTCAGGCTTAAGATTTTTGAGAACGGATTTCTCGTTATCCTCACCTAGCATAGGTGTTCCTTCATGCTTATTGGAATTAATACGAATATCAATCCCATCAGGAAGATCGTTTGCATAAACGCACATTCCTTTAGCATAATGTGTTCCGTCTACATTGATACGAACCTGAGCGTAGTGCTTTCCGCCAAGAGTCATATCTTCCAAACCTGGACGTAGCTCAATCAATCCATCTTTCTCAGCTCCACCACGTCCGTTCTCATCTGTGTAAACAACTTCTACTCGTTTCGGGTCAAGGCATCCACCATTCTTCTTTGTAGGATATACAAATTTATCAAACGTCTTGCCACCATCAGTAGAATGATCCATCACCATTCCGATGGTCATCTTGTTGTTGTAAATATCATCAGTCATGTTCCTCTTGGTTGTTCCTGGAGGAGCAAGAACAAGAGTTGGAGTATATTGCCCAACAGTACTTGCCTGAGGCTGATCATATTTCAGAACAGAATATCCCTGCTCTTTCAATCGCTGAATGGCAACGTCCATCTGCTTCTGAGTGATTCCAAGGTTCTCTGCGGTTCCAAGACCAATATCAATATACTTCGAATCTTTCAATCGATCTTTTAGAACATTTGCAGTGTTCTCTGTTATCTGCAGTTTAGGGTCATCAATAATGCTCTTGTAATTTCTTATTGACGATTCTGGTCTACCCATTTTTCGAGCAATTGCATTCACAGACCATCCTTTGTCCAAATAATTTCTGACATAAGCGAGCTCTGCTTTCTTGCTCTCTTCCATGGCAATGGTTCTTTTATCTCGGAACTCTTTTGTAGAATATCCCATTGACTTTGCAATTGCTGTGTCATCCCAACCCTTGTTCTTAAGTCTGGTATACGTCGAATAAAATCCCTGTAACGACTGATAAGGGTTATCTCCAGATCCCCAAGGATATCTTCCGGAATGCCTTGGTGTGCCATAATGGGCAAGGTACAAAGGATCATAAAAATCAAAGATCGAATCATTATCATCCATTAGATTCACCAAGTTTTATCCTTTCAATTTCTTTGTCAAAGTCGACAATTTTCTGCATGATGTCTGATACTTCTTTGCCGAGATCTGGAATATCAAACTCCTGAGCAGTTTCGTGATTCAGAACCAAGATGTCATTGCTCTGATATATCCTAAGCTCCATATCAATCTTCTTTGGATCAACATGGTATTCGAGGCAGAACAGTGCGGCATATATCAATAGCTGGTCAATGCTAGCAGGAGTCTGTCCGGTCTTAAGATCATGAATTCGTAAGAAGTTGTTTCTGAAGGAAATCGCATCTGTTGTACCGAAGCAATTAAACGAATAAAAAAGTGGTTGCTCAGGAGTTAACCTGTATCCAATCGCGTCATTTACATATCTGTTTAATGTCTCGTTATTTCTAGGAAGCTTCACTCCAAGTTTAATACATCTTGCAGCTAAGTCATGAAGATCAGTTCCTCGCTGAACAGCTAACCAATTTGTGTATGTTGTTCTGAGTTTATCAACATCATAGTTGAGCCAACTGTATTTAGACGCGCCAAGGAACGCATGCTTACCTATCAGATTCGAATGATTGTTGAACTGCATCTAGCACCTCCGATTCAATTTCTGGAGATATGAAAGAAGCAAAAGACATGTTGTTCATAACCTGAACATAATAGTCTTGGTTCGCTTCATGATATCTCGCTGTCTCTACTTCTTTCAAACCTCTTTTGCATTCTAGAGCTGCCCAATGGTCACGATATAAAATTAAAAGGTCCGGAATTCCTTGAATATAGTTCGATGGTGCTTTTATAACTATGCATCCTGGAAATCGTTCTTTTATTCGTTTTATCAGTGACGCTTGGTAACGGTTCTCTCTACGCATAAAAATAAATAAAAGCAATTTCAAAAATCGCTTTCTCCCCTATTAAAGGGAATGTATTTTATGAGCCCGTAATTATTTACAAAAATATCTAAAATGGTATCCTTTGTGATCCTTTTGTGTCCCTTGGCAGCATCGGCATACGTTTCGTCTATCTCCGAATATCTTTCTCGCCGCAGAAGAGTATGTATCGAAAACTTCGCCTGTCTCAACGCATATTACTTTTGGATGATTTACAGGTCTTCCTGCTTTCTTATATTTTTTGGCCATCGAAGAACTTCCCTTCATTGAAATCCTTCTTTTTAGCCAAGCATTTGTAAATTGCTTTATCAATCGAAGAGTTAGATTTCAAATGGTAATAATATAAATCCACATACGGAGTATTTAATCTGTCGATTCTTCCTGACGCCTGAGTCGTTGCCTTGTAGCTGTAACTCTGACTGAAAAATACAGTTGTGTTTGTGGTAATGCAATTCCATCCTTCACTGCCAGCAGAATACTGAACAAGATACAACCACGAACTAGACGAAGGAACTTCTTCGTGCTTATGGCCATTCCACTCGTGGCATTCGAGTTTCTTCTTATCAGCGTATTCTCTTAGAATATCAAGCTCATAGTCGAAGTTATAAAACACTATAACTCTAGGATGCTCAGATACAATTTTGTCCAAGGCGGACACTCTTCCAGGATCAGAATTAACGACTCTTCTTAACAGATAGCATAGTCCTGATATTTCCTGAATTGGCTCATTAGTAAACGTATTCCATCGATTCTGAAATATAAAATTGTATTTATCTACGTCATATGGAACGATTACATATTCATGATGCTGCTCAGTCTTCTTCGTGTAATTCATATACACAGTTATCAACTCTTTGAGTTTCACTAATCGTCCGACTTCCAGGTAATTAGTAATCTTCGGATACTGTGTGTATCTGCTGTAAACAACATGCCTATGGACGAACTCGGTTCTATTTCTGTAGAAACCATTGGCAATGAAGACTGGACAGTACTCTATCCATTTGTCCCCAGGAGTCGCACTGAGCAATATCCATCGATTATTCTTTGCAGCTTTGATGAACGATTTAGCCCAAGGACCAGAACCTACAGCTCTTTGCTCGTCAAATATAAAAAATGAGTCTGTTACATGATCATACTTGTACAGATTATTCCAAGAGTCGATGACAACTTTGATGTTGTATTTGTTTACTTTTGGCTCTGTAGAAATATTGAATACAAGGAGTTCTTTCTCCCAATCGCAATCATCTCTCTTCTTAGCAGTGGTTATAATATATAAATCTTTGGGATGCAGCATTGGCAATATTTCTGTATCGGTTATCTTGCCGCCACATTCCTTTATGAAATAATACGCTAATGCAGTTCTAGATTTGCCAGCTCCAGGATCGCCATCTAAAATACATCCATTATGCATTCGAGTTAAAGCATCTTGTTGATGATCATATAAAAATGGCATAAAAGTCCTTTCTAAAAATATAAAAGGGCTGCGGTTATTGCCAACAGCCCTTAACAAGATACCAATTAGAATCCGTATTTATCAGCAAGAGTATTCGGTGAAAGCGTGATGTACGCGGTATTCAGATATACCTTTCTGCCATACTTGCCAACATTGTTGCCGAAGTTAAGCATAATATCGGCATTCTCGATTTCTGCATAATCCAGATTAGCCATTGTGTTCTCATCGAGCTTTACATGGTTGTCTCCGGAAATCTGCCAGATGGTAGGATCTTTCCAAGGATTCGCAGCATCAAACTGTACAGACACATTGATGTACGGCTGAGCAGGAGCATCAGGATCGACTTTCGATGTGTACTCCATAACAGCAACTTCCTGCTTTCTCAGATCTTCAGCAATTTCGTCTGTAAGGAAAATAGCGAAAGATCCTCCGTTGATGCTCTTTCCATCTCCTCTATCTCTGTCATACTTCGAATGAAGGTTGACTCTCTCCGAGAAATTTCTCCAACGAATGTCTGCTGAGTTAATTACATAGTCTGCTCTTCTCATACTTATTCTCCTTCTTTTCTCCTAAAAAGGAAGTTCGTCAGAACAAATGCTTATGGCTTTTGGGTCAATGAACCAATCCCAGTCACCATACTTGCAAATATCATTCTTAGCTTCCTCAGCAAGATGCTCGTAATAAGTCATATCGATGTCGTCCTGCTTTCCTAATTCTTTGACGTCTTCTTCTTCCATCCATCGATATCCTTTTGCGCCAGTGACGCTGTTGTACTTGTCACCTTGTACTCTAAGGAGTTCGCCACCTCCACAGCCAGGTTTAATCGGAAGGAACAATCCAACTTTTCCGATGAACTTAAGGCAATGGCCTTTATCAATTTCTTTCTGAAGATCCTCGTCGCTTAGATCGGAATACTTCTCAACAAGAGCTTTATCCTTCTTCGTAAAGTTGTCAGGATTCTTCGCTCTTAATTCTTTGAGTCTCTCAAACTCTTTCACATCCGGACAAGATTCATTCATATCCAGATACAAAGCTGATGTTGCTGATTTCGTCTGCCCAAGATCAACTAAAGTAATATCTTCGTGGGAAAACAATGTCTTGAACACGTATGGTTCTGCAAACTGTGCTCCAACTGCTTCCCATTGTTCTTCTTCCTTTGAACCATCCTTCATGTGGTGGCCAATCAGCACAGCATTGTTAACAAGGCATAGCCGATCCCATTCTGCTTCTACTTCAAACGTGTACCCATACAGTTCGCCATAGTGATCAACAATCTTCAGAATATAATCATCTGGGTTCTTGATCTTGATAGAATCGGTCTTGATGTGAACAACAGTATATCCTTCATCCTGGACAATGTGTTTCAGCAATATCATGAACAGCTCTCCACGTTTGGCAACAATGTTATCCACGTTTCTTGGGTCTTTGAACTTGTTATCAAACTTCGCGGAGGTTAGCCCATAGATAGAATTAATAGCAGTCTTCAAAGCTGTCGAGATAGATTTGGCATTATTGCTGTCAGTCAGATATGGCTTAAGCTTGCCATTGAACATCTGTTCCGCTTTCGTATAATCTTTGTGCTTAATATCAATACGAACATTTACAAGATCTTCAAGAAGCTTCGTGTATTCGTCGCCGAAAATATCAAGCGCAATCATAGAATGCGGATGCATACTTGCTACATCTTTCGTTATGCAATGACCATACATTCCAGGCTCTGCATAGACATATCCACCTTCACCTATCTCTTCACCAAAGAAATATGACTTCCCATCCTGAAAGATATATCCAGGAAAGCAATTGTTCCCATACTTTTCAGCAAGGGTTCTGATGTCATACTTCTTGATGATCTCAAGTGAATCTTTTACTGGATCTTCATGGAATACTCTGTCAGGAAACTTTTCACCTGGACCATACTGCTTGCCTGTGGAAAGATCTGTATAGATGAACTTATCCTGAGGCCTAGGATCTGATCCGAATATCAATTTCGCTGTAAGACTGTTAGTAGTGTCATTGCAGGTTGAGCCAGTAACAGCTGCGAGCATTTCTCTAGCAATGAAATCGCCTTTGAGATAATTAAAAGCCGACTCTGTTGCTATAACGTCATTACAGCAATATTCAGCGACCTTATTCCACATGCTCTTGTCTACAGGTTCATCCCATGGCAGTCCAAGTTCCTTGTGCTTAATATCCATCCCTTTTGACGCCATTTCGATTTCAAGCTTCTTAAGGGATTTCTTATTCCCTGCGGATGCAAAATCGTAAATATCAGTGTAGGATAGATTGTAAGCATTCCCGAACATCCCATTATCGCTTCTCTTCTTCTCGTTGACTATCCTCTGTGACAACTCATACAGCTGTTCGTTATTATACCCAAGCATTCTTGCATAAAGAAGATGGTTATCATAACGACGGTTATTGAAACCAATTATCTTATGCTTAACGAACTCGCTTACTACTTCAGGGGACGGGTTGAAAAGAATCGTGCATTTATGTCCTTCAGTCTTGTAAACCAGCAGAAACAGATTCTTGAATATTTCAATGTCAAAGAATACAAAATCGTCATCATGAATATCATACTGCACTGGTTCTGCAATATCCTTAGACATGAACTTCATATCCTTCACCATCTCAAGACATTCTTTTGCATGATTGTGACTCTGTCCAGCAAATGCAATAATATCTGGCCTTGTAACAGTCATGTCATAAGAAATTCCAGAATCATAAGCTTCATCGAGAATCTTCTTTATGAAACTCACATTTGTAACTGTCGCTCCAGGAGGTATTTCTTTCCTAAGCGCCTTTTTGATTAAATTCAAAAGATGCTTGTCGTCCTTTATAACAGTTTCGTCAATCATCTCCGTTTTTGTCTCCTTCTGAGGAAGTCCGCTAGTCAAAGTAGCAATCGGAATATCATTACACTTTGTAAGCTTCCTTCTTAGCGCCCAAGACCCTCCTTTCTTAGGCGCATGCTTAATTTCAACATCATTCTCCAATTGATCAGCAAGTTTAGTAGGATCACCTTTGTAAATATAAGTAAGGTGAACTCCTGCTCCTCCACGGCTGAACTCGGCATAAGTCTTTGGAAACTTTGAAGCAGCTGCAATGTTAAGTGCTGCATCTTTTTCTCCATTAGCATTCTTCTTATCGAAATCAAGGACGATAATGTTTTCAGGGCATAACACATAGTGCTCTCGATTAGTGAGAATATCTTTCAGAGTCTTTGTGTTATTAGCCCATGCTGTTGACGGAATTCCATCTTTGGTCGAATACTGCGCAGAAAATGACGAGGCATACTCATCAAACAAAGAAGCCTGATCCTTAAGATCAAGCCACGTATCATCTCCACCACCATCGCTACCGCTGTTCACATCAACTTTCTCCATCTTATCCGCAGAGTCTTCATCGGAATAGTCCTTAAATATCTTTTTCTTGAACCCGGAGAAGTAGTCTCTTGGTCTAGTTCCGTCATCAAGATGAGGTCTATGCTTTAACTCATCGAAGTATTCTCCAAGCTTTGTCTTGAATGTCACGATCGATCCAGTTCTAACATAGTTCTTCTCGCAATACTCTTTCCAATTCTGCCAGGCAACATTTGCAGATACTCCGTTTTCTCTCTTGAACACTTCGTACAGATCAGCTACGAAGTTGTACATGTCATTGCTTTTGTCGAGCATCTCAATCGGAATATCATCTCGATAGTACCCGTATCGATCATCTCCAAGGGACATGTAATAGTCATAACAGTGCTTTGCAATAGCTCCGAGTTCATAAGTGAGCATCTGTTTATTCAGGTGATTGAACTTACTTATCGGAGATATCTTATTTCCTGTCTGGTTAATGACCATCAGTCTTCTGACAAGTCCGTCATCAAGATGCCCAAAATCAATGACATCATTTGTGGCCATGAAACAGAATGCTTTTGGAGTTATGGCATATCTGTTCTTGCCCTTTTCGTTTATGATGATCGGCTTATGTGAAATGATCGATTTGAATACAGTAGTATCGAGTGCTCGTGACAGATCTCCATCATCCTGAATTGCTATCGGTGGATTGTCCTTGAATGCTGACGTAGCAAAAGCATCTTTACCAGACACGAGATCTTTTGCATTGAAGTCTGCCCAGTATTTGTTCTTGCCATTTGAGAACAATGCTCTGATGAGATCGAGTGTTGTAGATTTGCCGCTTCCTCCAGCGCCATATAGAACTATAGCCTTCTGCGAGTAATTGGATTCTCCTGCGATGATGCTTCCGATAGCCCACTCAATTCGTTTAAGATCTTCGTCAGAATATAAAGTGTGCATAATTTCGTTATATGCACTCATATCTCCATCACTAAGTGAATAGTTCAGTTTGAACGATGAATAATCTTCGCGAGTTGGTTCTCCATCAGAAAAGAATATCTTACCATCGAGAGAAACGAAATTATCTGGATGATTTGCACAGAATTTTATGAACGAACGATATACGCCATTTGTGTCATCATTCGGATAGAGACAGCTGACTGCCGGAGTAGAGCCAGAAGCAGATCCTTCGTCTAAGATCTTTTGTCGCGATTCGTTCAATTCTTTTGTGGCAAGTCTCATGACGTCATAAATATTTCTGGACCATGTTTTCTTATCTTCAAGCCACACAGCATAGAAACTTCCACCACGAACCATCAGATCTTTTGACTCAGTATTCTGCCATGAAGGGACAAGGACAATACTTCCTTTGCTTGCTCCTGGCTTGGTTTTTATTTTTATAAAATCAACTGGCACATTGACTTTTCTCCCTTCTATTTTTGCGAAATACCAGAGGTACCACTACATTCGCACTATTCTCTTAATATATATAATATTTTTTTACCTAACTATATATAAAAATAGTGGTACCTGGTACCTAAAATATAAAAAAACCGCATAACTAAGCCATTTTTTGACATTTTTTTGTCACTGAAAAAGTGGTACCAGGTACCAGCTATCTGGTACCAAAACACGTTTTTTCGCATGAAACACCATCTTGCTTGAAGTGCTCTTTCATGAAATATTGCATTTGGTACCATATTTCAACGTGTCTCTGGTCCATATTTGGATGGCTTAAAGGGAACAATCCACCTCTTCCAGAATAGTCATAACGTCTGTCCATCATGGTAACTAACTTCTCTCGAATGTCGTTGAAATAGTTAATTCCAATATTATCATCCGAATACTGCAGAAGATCTAGATTTTCAATCATTGTCCAGAACCAGATGGAACTTCTATCCCCATCTTCTTCATTCCACATTACTGCAAAATCAATCTTTTCCGCAAATGCAACCAGCATCTCTAACACACTGCACGGTCCGGCAAGAATATCATTAACTATTTCATCGGCTTTGTCTTGATCTTTGCAGAAATCATTTGCAAAAGTAATCCGTAATGCAATACCATCCTCTGCTCTATTAACGTCATTTCCTACAAAGTAATAGAACTCTGTATCATACATAACGTTCATCAGAGTCATATATCGTTTCTCGTTATGTTTATACCCGATTCTTTTACCAAGCCAGAGAATATAAGCATTCTCAATCCTAGCTTTATTCTTCTCCTCCAGTGTCATCATATGTTAGTCCATCGTCCTCACTAGAAGATCCAGTTAAGTAGTTTACAATATACGTGCACTGGTTCTTAGGGCTATTTACAAATATAAATTTCCTATCAGTAAGGCCGTTCCTTTCTAGCCACCCTGGGCCATCGTCTAAGCACTTCTGTGTAACAGTAGTGGCAATATCCATGACTTTATTGGACTCTCTGTCTATCAGATCTTTTGGCCCCATATAATAGTCAACTTCTATCTCATGCCAATACGGTGGAAGATAATCAGCATAATCATCCCCAACAATGACATTTTCACCAGTTTCATCGTCTTCATCAGAGTCAACTGGATGTGCCTCTATTTCGCGTTTTAAGGCCGTTTCTGGCGCTTTCTTTGTTTTCGTGGTAGAATATTCAGAATAATCAATAGAAGCGCTTCTAGGGGCCTTTAACGAGCTTGTAGAGGCATTCTGAGAGGTCTCTCCATCAGAAGACCCTTTTTCATACCCAAGTGCTGTCATAAACTTCGAATATTCTTCATTCTTAGAGTTCTTTTCTTTCCAGTATTCCTTGAACTCCTGAATATCTTTTTCTGCTTTTTCCTTGTAATATTTACCAGCAAAGAAGAAGCCACCGGCAGCACCGGCAGCCCCTCCCGCAGCAAATATCAGTATCGCTTTCAGAATAGGTTTCATAATCGCCTCAGTACTTATCAGCAACGTATCCGTCCCAATTCGGTCTCAGATAAAAGCAATCAATTTCTCCATCAGCCCATGCCTCAGCCTCAGCCTTGCAGACACTATCCAGTCCAAGATCAATAATCTTCTCAGGATCACTTCCCTTGTTATATGCAATACCGATGACTTTAGCCTGCTCTTTCTCCTTGTCAGACAGAAGATCCTTACGATATCCAAGAGCATCCAGAAGATCCCAGCAGGAGATACCATGATTCTTTTCAAGCTGATGCTGAAGAACTGGTTCCACAAATTTAATTTCACTGAGTGCCTGGCGTCTGTTGTTCTGAATGAAATTGATTCTAGGGCAAGTCACTTCGGAAATTTCAATGAAGTAAGGAATTGCCATGCTTCCATTTCCAACAGGACGAATAATCTTGTTTCCTTCTACAGTAACTTCTCCAGTGTCATAATCTACTTTGGTCGACTGGTTGTTAACTACATCATTCAGAATCGCACTTGCTACTTCTGGAGCGCAATTATCATTTACTCTCTTCTCTTCTTCATTAATCCTTTCTGTAAGAGCTGTAACCATAGCCCCAGCATTTGCAAGCCGCTTAGCCATTACATGATGAGAACTAAACGTAAGTGCAATTCCAAGAGACAATGCAATAATCGACCACACATAACGCTTGAACATCTTCTTTGCAAATAACACGCTAAGACGAGCCTTCTCAAATAGAAGATCCTTCTTATTAGTGCAGTATTCCTTTGCAGAGTCGAGATCCTTCTTGAATTCAGATACTTCCTCAACAACAGTGTCTCCGTCGTCGTTCTTTTCCACAGATTCCTTTACTGCAAGAACTACTGCTGCAACTGCAAGACCAGTGCCAGCAATAATCATGGCTTTCGGACCTGCTTTATAGACATTGTGACTGACTAATGCTTTGACAGTATTCATATTTTCTTTCAGTGCTTTTACGAATTTCATATGTATTCTCCTTCTAATATCTATTCCTATCATCCAAGAGGCTGCGGTTCAGGGAGATCAAGACGGTACTTAGTCTTCTTCGGAGCACCCTGATCACCATACTGAATCCACGAATATTTCACTTCTAACCCTCTAGGATAGTCCTCAACTCTCCAACCCCAATTAAGATCAGTATTAATGATCTGTGATTCATGTCCAAGAGCTCTATAAACATCTGCGACAGTAGCATTTCCGTATCTGAACATTGTGGAGTTCAATTCGTCATATACTTTATTCACTTCACGAATATCATCCACTGCAAACTGCCTATAGTCATATATGCTCCCTGTACGTGATGGAGTGTCCTGTGTGTATCCTCGATTGCCATTCCAATAACTATTTCCCATAGAATATCCACGGCTATTGGTATTCCTTGGCCTGCTCACACCACCATACGAGCCATAATCACGATATCCATTTCCTCCAGACTGCCATTGCGAAGGTCCACCATATACTCCATCGTTTTTGTAGATGATCCTGCTCGTAAAATCATTCAGAGTATTATAAATAAGGTCTTTTGCCATTGGTTCAAGGACACTTACCATCGTATCTTTGACTTTTGTCTTGATGAACTGTGCTGCCAACGACTGCTTCTTAGGTTTTACAATGGTGCCATTAGCAACTTTACTTACTTCATGCACACTATTTGAAACAGACTCGACGGCTGCTTCGGCCTTCAATGAGGAAAGTTTTGCATCAACCTCGTCCATATTTTAATGATCCTTTCTAAAAGAAAAAATAAAAGATTAGAAACCTTGTTCATCACAAGATCTCTAATCTTCAGATTGATAACTACTTCTTCGTTGTGTTTTCAGCGACTGGTTCACTGAGATTCTTAGCCTTATTAGCTTTCTGCATCTTGATCTTATCCGCAGATTTCTTAACGAACGGAATTACCTTATCTTTAACAAGGTATCCAGTTCCAATAATTCCTCCGGCAAGAAGACCGTATGCAAGAGCTTTGTCAGTCTTCGAAACTCCAGTTGTCTCTTCAGTCTTTGTAACTTTAACTTCTTCGTTTTCCATAGTTATAGGGCTCCTTTTCCCTATAATAGACATTGTATTTTTTGCGAATTTTTCGATCTTGTCCATCATATATCCATCTTCTGCTGGTCACATGTTCCAGTAATATCCTTATAAATCCGGCAAATTACAGTGCTATCCTGTCTCTTTGCCCTCTGCATGAATCTGATAGCCTTATCAGCATCCTCAAAAGGGTAATATCTCCTGCTTTTAAGGGATCTTGTGCCGTCTTTATTCGCAGGAAAGTAGTTATTTACTTCAACTACATAATTATCATTGAATCTATGAGCGGAAATAGTCGTCCTCGTCATAATTAGGGCTTACCTCCTTAAGCAAATCGTCGTGCTCCTTCTCAAAGTTCTCCATGAATTTCAGCAGATGTGTTGCCAATCGACTCTGACCATACACAGCTCCCAACACAAATGCACTGCCAAGAGATGCTGCCATAAGCATTGCAAACTTGTACTTTTTCATGAAACATCCTCTTTTTACGAGCGGAAGTAGTTTGTGACATCGTCTTCATCGCTACTCGCTTTCTTCAAGTGGTCCATGAGATCCTTCTCTCTCTTCATCTTCTTCATTTCTTCCTGCAGCTTATTGACAATGCGAACCTGGCCAAATACTGATCCAAGCATGAACGATCCACCAAGAGCTACTACCAGAAGTACTGTGAACTTGAAATTATCCATATATCCTCCTTATTTAACAGACGCTTTCTGCTTACGAGTCTTCCTGCTAGGCTTTTCCTTTACAACATTCTTATAGACACGAGACTTGGTCTTTACAGAAATGGAGCATGTTCCAAGTCTACTAACAAGGTCACTAGACAATCCTTCGATCTGGTCCTTGCCCAGGATCTTTGCGATAACAGCCTCAGAGAACTTGTCCTTAGCGAATCTCGAAGCCATATCGTCAACCATTTCGTCATAAGACCCATAGCACACGAATTTCCTCGGGTGGTTGACCGATGTGTATACAACCAAATATCCTTCAGTATTCTTATCAATATTATTAGCCATTATTTTCCTCCGATCCTTCTGCTGGTTCAGCCTCTGTGCGATTACCTTCAAGAACGGTTCCGTCTCTGCCACCAGCATCTATTCCATAGAATTTATCATTATCTGCAAACATACTCATAGTAGTCTTGAGTTCTCTTAGAAATTGATCACTATCAGAAGAATCAACAGCCTCATTTATTTTGTTGATGTGCTCATCAATTTCTTCTTTGCTATGGAAGGTTGGTGAGGTATGAATATTATTATTTATACTATCGATAAATCTATCTCTATATTCATCTGAATTTTCATTATCACTAGCATTATTCAGAGCATCAACGACCATATCTTTAGGCCATTCTCTCGGTCCAAAAGGTCCAAGATTAGTATTTACCACGGATTTGAATGGATCACTCGGTTCAATTGGTTCTTCACTTGATGCCTCTAGATTCTTATTCTCCTGGCCGAGTTTGTCATTAGCGTCAATAGTCCCATACATTCTGAGCCGAATATTATCAACCTTAGAATATAAGTCATTAATGCCAGTAAGTGCCTTGTTGTAATCCCTATCAAGAGAATCCAGCCTATAATTGAAGTTCTTAAACACTTGATTCACATTATTGACAGAAGCATCGAGATCATCAATTGCCGTATATTTATCGTATAGAGCACTAATTCTGCCATTAATACCGACGATATTATCTGAGGTTATTTTCCATTTAGAATCCCATTCAGATCTGACAGTATCCCATTCATTTCTGCTGACAGTATCAGCAATAACAAAATCCTTTAACTTCTTGTACTTGAGAATCGCTACAATCACAAGGACTAAATTCACGCACGAAATAATAAATGCTAAGATCTCCATAATTGTCTCCTTCTTTTAATTTTCTTATCTGATTACAGATCTATTTTCTGCTTTGCTGATGCTAATATTAGTGCTAATTAGTGTGCTATTGCTGATCGATTCGCAGAAACTTCCATCCTGATACTCAAGCCTCAGCACAATATGATGCGGATAAATTCCTTCGACAAATATAGCATCTGGCTTTCTATCAGGTGAATAACTCATATGCGGATACTCGTTCTTCAGGATAACCATATCGCCTTTATGCAGGTCATTGAGAATTTCAAGTTTCCGCATATTGTTACTCTCTAACAGTAGTTCAACAGGAAGATTCGCATTATCATCATCTAAACTTGCTACAAACCAGCTATCTCCCCATTTTCCAGTTCTCTTAGTGAACATTTTTGGTCCTCCACCTCCATCTTTTGCGCTTCTTATTCTCGTACCATGAAACGTTGTACTTATGAACTTCGGAATTGTAGTAAGCCTCCATCTCAGCAAAGTCTTTGTATGGCTTACAATCTGCGTGACACTTATAATGCCTCTTTTCGCATTTGTAGCATGGTGCGTTAGGCTTTCCTTCGAACATGCAGTGCAGCCTTTCTGAACAATAACGCCATGAATACTGCAAGGACATAAAATATCAGCACCAAGGATTCATAAAAAGTAACGAAAAAAGTGGTGAGTAAATTCCACCACTTTATTTTTCCAAGATTTTCATTCATCATACTACCACCATTTTTCATTGGGGTCCCCCATCTCATCAATAATAGGGCAAGATCCACAACCCTCTCCTTTATCCAGATTCAGGCTGCAGATCTCACCAGTGATGGGACATACCCTTCAAATATCGTTTTCGAGAGACCGTTTGCGAGCCTCATCATTGACAAGTTTCGCGTTATCTCTCAGCACTGCGATCGGCTCCTTTCCAAGTTCATAGAACCCACACTTATCTGCAGGAACATATAAGTCCATATCGTTCAGATTAGAGTACACTTCTGGCTCTTTAATCGGCCCATAGGTATCGTAGAAGCATGTCCAGCCTTCCATTCTAAGACACTCAGCATCAGCCCAAGGCATATCGCCAGCAGGTCGTCCACCACGAATAGCCAGTGCATCAAGGAAATCTTTTCTCGTAGCAATTCCGCCACTGTATGGGTCAGAGGAAATACGCTTAACATCCTCAAACGCAGCAGCTACATCGTTAGGATCAGCTTTGAACAGAATTCCCTCGTATAAGAAAATGGTGCTGCCTCTACCAACGCTAGGAATATAATCACGATACACTCCCTGACGCTTCATATCGCTTACTTCTTCCTTGGCGATCTCTTCATTCGCAGCTTTCTTGACCTTATCTTTGGTCTGAGTAGGAAGATTCTCATCAATAGCTTTTTCGAGAGCATCCTTTACTCGTGTCTGGTTTGCCAAAGACAGTGCAATTGCTGCATTGCTGGAGATAAGATTTTTCTTATGCAGTACATCAACAACTGTTCCACCGGCTACCATTGCATATGCTGGCCAATTGTGCTTAGCCATAATACCTGCTTTCTCAAGAGTAGTCGGCTCTTCACCCTTCTCCATACGTCTTTCCTGAATTTCAGAAGCGGTTTCTTCAGTCTTTGACGACATATAGATAATAGCCCCAATATTTGCGCTTACAGATGCAATAGTTAGAAGCGCATGACGATGCTCGAAACAGAATACCTTTGCAACTTTGATTCCGGATTTAAATACATTAGATACACCGCTGATTGTAGACATTTTACTTCTCCTCCTTATTTGTTTTAACAGCTTCGATAAGCATGAATACAAGGCCGATAGTCTCGATTACAGACGATAATGCAAAAAGTTTATCACTCGTTGGCATAATCGAAACACGGTTCTTTGCTGCATCGAATCCTCTCTTTAAATTCTTGTTGATTTCCATATAGCTCCTCCTTATTTTTTTGCCTTTAGAAAATCAAAAGGACCTGCATATTCCATGTAAGTCCTTTGTGAGTAAATCAGTCATCCTTATTGCAATTCTTGACAATTAATACAATTCCAATATTAACCAAACATAATCCAATAAATAATGCCATACTGATTATCCTCCTCATTATAATCGCTGTAATTTTTGCGAGTGATGAGAGAAAAATAATAGAGCCATGTAAGACCCTATTATTTATTAATCAGAATGAGGTGCATAGCTTATAGATTCCATAAATAACAAGAACCGCTACAGCGACATCGATTACTGGTAGTATGATTGACAGTCCGAAAACCACAATCGATACTACGAAAGTAACGATCACTAATAGCAATGCTAGTAATGTAATCATAAGATTATTCCTCCTTATCTACCTCGTTAAAGGAGGTGTATTTTCTGCGACATTTTTGCAGACATAAACTCCTTTATATGATTGACAGTCCGAAAACTACAATTGTCACCTGATCGATTCTTTTCTCCCAGAGCTCATGCACAGATTTCAGTTTGGTAAGTGCCTTTACTGTCAGTTTCCCATCTTCATAGCTATTAGGATCAAGCGCAATATCGGCTAATTCCATTGCTTCGCGTCTTGTATACTCGCTTCTAATAAGTTTGAAAATGTCATTCAGTTCAGCGGAATTAAATGTTACAGAATTCATATTTCCTCCTTTATCATTTGCTAAAAATAAATGTTTAAAGCACCTGCAGAAATCTCTGCAAATACTTTAAACTTTCTAATCATATTAGAATGGCAGAATGAAACACATCTTTATTGGCTCATCTCCATAATCCCAAGAGTAATGCAAACTATGCAATACATATCCAACTTTCCGATATGCATCCCAGATAGCATTTGCCTCTTTATAATTATGAGCGAACACGATTTCAGAATATCCTTTCATACTGATTATCCTCCTCATTATAAGGGCTGTAATTGCTGCGAAAAAAGAAAAGAATAAAGACCCTGAATTTTCTTCAAGATCTCTACCATTTTGACTAAATATAACTTTTTACTCTATGACTTTAAACATTACTTGTACCTTCACGTCATTATTTTTGACATGCTTTAATCGTCCGCAGATTGAACACTCTCCAAACTCTGGATCTGTAAATAACTCAAATAAATCATCTGGAACCTTCTTTAAGATTTCGTTTTGCTTCTGGCATATGAATCTGTTATAAATCTTATGATCTTCATCAGGCTCATCACCATACAAAGCATCAAATTCTTTATTCCATTCTTCATAATGCTCATTTACAGCATCAGCTCCTTTATTATGAGCTTCCATAAATTTTCTATTGAGTATTTCTTCATTTCCTTGTGTAAGAGAGTTAAAAACTCCGTCCAATAATTTCACGTCATTAATAAACCAGTGAAAATACGCTCTATAATAATACTTTTCTGTCATAACTATACCTCCTTAATATGATAGTTATACTATTTGTCATTATAGGGCATGTATTTTTTACGAAAAATATAAAGGACTGTAGGCTTCCAACCTACGTCTCTGACATAATCATCAGTGAGCTACGATTGCTCCATTTATGTACGCACCATCGAGCCAATGCTCCATGAAAGAAATATTACTATTTCCGGATACGTACCTAGGTTTCTTACGATAACCAAATCCTTCATTATATGACTTGTTTGTTTTGCGAAGAAAAAAGAAACTAGCTGTTTAAGCTAGCTCCTTCTTTGAAGCTTTCTTTGCAACCTTTTTTGGGAACATAACTTTGATAATCTTCATTGTGACCTGGATAGCTATTACTGTGGATATGCCTAATAAGAACATTGCCATGTCTGAATCCATATCTGTGTTATAATACACATAGTCAATCAGAGCGAAGCAAGCCATATAGACTCCAAAACCACAAGTAAAACTTCCGATAATAGATGTAAAATTCTTCATAGTTTTCTCCTTTTTGAGGTTCTTTCCTCTTCATTATATGACTTGCTCATCTTGCGAATTGGCTATCGAAATCAAAAATATAAGACCCGTAATAAGGTCTTATACTTATTTATCGTCGGCAGTTATATACAAAGTACCATACCACAGTGATAAAGCATGTTGCAATGCACGCTGCAAATGTTGCGGTTACAGATTCCATAAATGTTGCTTCCAATATATAGAAGTCTGCGGCTACACTCATGAACATAAACATCATTGCAAATACAAAAAACCACTTATAGTCGTCTTCCATAAGACTACCTCCTTCATAATATACATTGTATTGATTGCGAAAAATAAAAAATAAAGCCCATTTTATAAATGGAACTTTACTTTTTCTTCGAATGAGTTGTTCAGGTTCATTTTGAAAAACTCATCGTTTTGCTTTGTAACTCTTATAAACATGACGATAGCAACGCCAGCTACAAGAATCTCCAATGCAAATTGAATAAACATTTTCATATATTTTCCTTCTTTCCTCTTCATTATATGACATGCTCATTTTGCGAATTGGAAGACGGAAAAGAAAAAATATAAGACCTGTAATCAGGCCTTATATCCTTTAAAAGAGATTCTTAAAACTGTTTAGTGCATTCTGACTCCGTTTAGATGTCTCATTGTCATAACCGAAACCTTCCTTCTGGAAATCCTGGTCTTTTTTCTGTGTGACAATGGTTAATGCAGCGAATAACACACCAAGTGAGACTTTCCCAACAATATCAAGAACAGTTCCAATCTTATTCTGTTTAAGTTCCGCTTCTCTTAAGTCGATTTCTCTTTCTTTTAATTGAAGCTCCTTTTCAGATTTCTGATTTTCCCGTTCCTGAGTCTTTGTGACCTCATACACTTTAGCGAGCTTTTCAATGTCGATCTGATCTCCATTTGTACCCAATTGACCAAGAATTTCATTCTCCAGTTCCTCAGGCAAATTGACATCATCACGAATCTCTAATGCTTCTTTACTCATTTTGAATCCTCCTTTTCACTAAATGGTGTGTAATTTCTGCGTGGCTCTATATGTTTTATATCCAGCTGCACCTGGTCTTTAGAGCATATGCCGTTTGTGTCGTAAATTTTCATTCCTAGCCATGTGCATTTATCTTCATCATCTTGCACAGTCTCTACGTACAGCACCCCATCTGATTTTCTCGATCTGTAGTTCCCGATGAGATAGCCAATAAGAAATACGAGCGCTAGAATTGGAATATAAATTGTCTTCATACTGGTCTCCTTTTACAGTCCTAATTCCTCAAGTGTATACCAACGGTTAGGTTCCATGCCTTTGAACATTGTTACGGTATAACAATTATTAAGGAAAAAATACTTTTCTCCATTGAACTTCAGATTGAATTTCAGGAATACATATGGCCGGAAACCTCTCTTGGAAATTTTTGTTACGTCATTTCTGAACGGTCTGATAACACTTTCCAAATATCGCTGCTCTTCATCGTCAAGAATATGCGCACTATTCATAGTCCTAATTCCTCAAGTGTGTATTTATGATCTAGCTGCATGCCTTTATACATGGTGTCTTTGCTGAAAGAAGGGAAACGCATATCGCTGAAAGAAGGGAAACGCATATCGAAATATTCGTCTACAAATCCGATTATAATAAAATAATAGTCTGAAGGGCCACCTATGAGTTCACAACTTATCTTTGTGATGTACTTAACTTTGTTTCTAAAAGGTCTTATCACAGCAGACAGATACCGCTTTTCTGCATCGTCAAGAATCGGTTCTACATGTTCCATGTCAAGCCACGTTGTTATTGCTCGATTGGAATAACTATCTTTCACTGTCCCTATGCATTTATTATTCAATAAAATGTCATAGTCGCGATTTCCTGTTTTACTACACTTACAGGTTAATTCTCTAAACTTATACCCCTGCTTGATACACCATTCTGCATTATTCATTGCCTTTCCTCCTCTTTTGTTGACACGAAATCCATTTCTGCACCACAATTTGGGCAGAAGAGGGTTAGATATATCAGATATTCAAGATGTGTTAATGATTTTGTGTCTCCTCTTATCGCACTCGCTCTTGTGGCACCAAGAAAATATCCACAGTTTGAACATTCATAAGTTCCATGTTTATCGCTAATCCAATATGCGTGCTTATGTGGTTCTGCTTTAATTCTTGGAATATAAATCTCGTTCATACTTTTTCCTCGTCCATCTTCGCTCCACAATTCGGACAATAGTTTGCGTTTCTTCCAGAACCGACCCAAAACACCATTTGACATTCTGAACATCTCATGCTTCTTCCGTCTTTTACTTCGTATTCGACAATCCATGTGCCGTGTCGGACAGGCTGTGCGGACGGCAGAGCATTTACCGCTTTCTCGATCTGCTCTTTCCAATATTCGTCATACGGGACAACACCTAACACCACATCAATCGCCGCCTGTCTGCTGATTAAATCATCTTTCATTCTTCTTTCCTCTTTGCAAACGAGCAGTAAGACGTTGGCGATGTTCCGAATATTCCCAGCTCTTCGCAATATGTTTCGTTGTCGTCTGCACTCCAATGCTTGCAGTCCTTGCACCGTATCACGCTCACTATATCTTCCGTTTTCTGCGCTTCGACAATCTCGGATTTTACCGTCCCAAAATAACCGCCTTCATTGCGGATTATCACAGTGTCTTTTTGTATTTCATCGACATGGCCGTGAACGTAAACTCTGTCACCGATTTTCATTCTTCATCCATCCTCGCTCCACAATGCGGACAATAAGGAGTATCATCGCTGAAACTATGCCCACATTCAGAGCATGTGAAATAATAAGCACTTTCTACTGGAAAAGCATTGTCGCAAGACATATGATCCTCTTTTAACTCAATCCAATGTGCATGTCTTACTCGTTCAGCTTCAATTCTCGGGATCTGGTTCACATCCACCCGAAACGCTACCCACGCATAGTACACAGAATCTCCTACAAAAAATGGCGCAATTGGGACCATATCGAACCTGATATCTTCTGGATTAATTAAATACATTTTCGCTAACTCTCCTAGTACAAAATAAAAAGCACTTGCTCATCTCGAGCTTTGTGCTTTCTTTCTTCTGTAATTCCTTGCTCCTTTCTTTACATTTTCAATTGCGTCATACACTAACAGAATTCCTCCTGCTACACATACTACTGTCATAGTAAGTGCAAACAGCAGATTGAATCCATAGTACGGTGATGCGTCGTTTAAAAACATATTAAGCAACATAGGTCATACCTCCCTATTAGATAAGCTGCATTTTTTGCGAATAGGTGCAACAAAAAAAAAGAACACCACTTGTTAGTGATGTCTTCTTCTAGGACGAATCTCACGTTTCATACACTTTTCAGGATGAACTGACAGATACCACATTTCAGTTACATGATTCCTGATCAATGAAAATGTGTCAGCAATAGCAGTTTCTTCAGTTTTATCTGATATATCTGCTCTGTTCATGATTTCATCGATCCGATCAAGATAAATGTCAATAATGTTAGTTCGATCTCTTACTTCTTTATAAAATACGTCATACATAATTCATTCCTCCTATATAAGGAGCTGTAATTGCCGCGAAAAAAAAAATAAAGCCTATGTAATTTCTGATAGGCTTTATCGTTTCTAATCTTTGAGAATGTCTGGGATCTCACCGGCAAATAGCTGATTCAGATACTCCATAAGCTCTTCCAAAGTAATCTGATTCCTATTGTATAAGTCCCATAGTTTCTCGACTAGTGTTCTTTCGACAGATTCCGGCAACCAGATCACCCCTTCCTCATGCAACAAATGTAATGACTATTTCATAATTTGTTGCATTTAATTAATTTACAAAACGTTATAGAACGTTTCTTTCCGCTTATCGCAGTAAATAGTATGCGGCTCATTTTTATCAAACCACAGTGTCCGTGCTCCGCATATCATATCAAGTATTTGCTTATGCATTGCTTATTTTACCACCACATTCTGAAACTTCTTGTAAGCATCCAGATACCACTCGCGTTTATCACCGTTGTATGTCAGCTCATAGTACATACCATCAAAAAGGGTTGAACTAAGAAGGTACTTCCAGTTCTGCAGAGTTTTGCACTTCCATACGGTAAATACTTGAAAATCTGGCGTCGGGTCAGACTTATCCAGATGCTCCATGATGTAATTCTTTACGATTTCAAGTGCTCTATCATCAAAATTAGTCATTTCTTCCTCCTCCTTAATATCATGTATTTATCTTACTTAAATTGTGCCTCTAAAAATAACCCTTATCGGAATATCGATCGTCGGGACAGTTCCCAGGGCCTTTAATGTCAACTTACCTGCTGACTGCCCTCCATCGATGATCTGTGCCTTGCTTAATGCGTTGTATTGTGCTGCTGTGATGGTGGTGGCCGGAAGGACTTCCTGGTTACTGGATTCCGTGATCAGACTGTCACTGATCGTGTAGCTCCCACTGCTCCATGACGATGCGGAAAGCGTGAAACTTTTTGTGGCGCTGTTCAATGCCTTGATTTCATTTTCGACATCTTCCAGTGCTGGTGTCCAGTCGGTTGCTACGGTGCCACGCTCCAATTTTAAGTTCACAATCTCCACATATTTTGCTTTCTTAAAAAGGGCGTAGCAATTGATACAAATAGCTTGCAAGTTAATAGTCGATTGTATTGCTTGTGCAGTTAATTTAACGTGGTTCCATTTATTAGGCTCAATGCTAAAACTGCCAAATTGTGCTAAAGGATTTGTTCCATCCCCTACTCGAATTGACACATCACATTCCGCCGAAACATCACTATTTATATCAAATGAGATAGTGAAAAATTCCCCTACTGACGCGTTAAGAATAGTCTTAATGTTTGGGCTATCATACGACACATAACCCCAAGTGCTTGAATTTTTTGTGATGTCAAATCTTGCACCGTTCACATTTCCAAAATCAGAAAAAACTTTTGTACTTTTAGTAATTATTCCATCACCGCTTCTTGCACCCCAATGTTCATCGCCGTTGTTTGTTCCAATAAGCAAGTTTCTCCCACCGACCTGCAAATTATCAAGTTTTGATTTATCCTCAGCAGACATCAGTCCCGATGCGCTGGCGGTAGCATCCGAGTACGTAGTATTTGTATCAGGAGGTACAGACCAAGTTCCGTCACTTCTTAAATATCTATTAGCGTTTCCTTTTGCTGGAGCAGGAACAAGTCCTGGAGATCCATCAGCTGATGTACTAGCTCCAGTCATTGTTGAGTACGTAGTATTAGTATCCTGTCCTGGAATACCCAATGCAGTAATATCAGCCTTTGTTACAGCTGTTGCAGCACTTACATGCCCAGTACCGTCGACTGTTACTTTATACAGACCACTCGATTTAGCAGTGTATGAAGGATGAGTGTACTTATTAGCTCCAGCAGCAATTCCATCAAGTTTTGATTTATCGCTAGCAGACATAAGCCCTGCTGCCGATGTAGTAGCATTAGAATAGGTTGTATCAGTGAACTTAGCTCCTGCTGGAACATCAGCATTAACAGTATGATTATTTACTTTTGACGCATTTCCGGCAGAGTCCGCATAGCCGGCGTTATTAACCTTATATTCAGCTACATTAGAACTATCAATGATCGTTCTCCAACTCGTCCAAGACTGGCCGTTGTATGTTCTTATATACTTTTTCCCCTTTGTATCCGACAATTCCTGAGTATACCATCCTGAGGCGGAACGATAACAATATACACCAAAAGCCGTAACGCCAGATGGAACGTTTTTAACTGTGTTGCCACCACCGGTATATAAGAACCTAACAGCGTTGCCCATATAATCATTCAGATTTTGATCGTTTAAACAAATTGATTCGATACTTGTATGCGTATGCGCTTTCTCTGCCGCTCCAACTTGTGCCGCTGTCACTCCATGTGGATTCGATTTGTTGCTTGTATGGCTATCTAGATTATCCTGCAAGGTCTTATCTGCATTAGCTCTAGCTGTAGCCTCAGTACTATCCGCTGAAGTTCTAGCAGTAGCCTCTTTATCTAGATTATCCTGCAAGGTCTTATCTGCATTAGCTCTAGTCGTAGCCTCAGTGCTATCAGCTGAAGTACGAGCACTAGCCTCTTTATCTATATTCGACTGTAATGTAGTATCTGCAGCAGTCCTAGCACTAGCCTCGTCGCCTATCTTCTTCTCCAAGCTATCATCAGCATTAGTTCTATTTGTAATCTCAGAATTAAGTCCATCAGTTAGAACCGAGTCAGCTTCAAAACGAGTATTAGCCTCGTCGTTTATCTTCGACTGTAAACTGTTATCAGCAGCAGTACGAGCATCAGTTTCGACTTTAATAGATGCAGCTACCTGCTTTCCATTTTGATAGTCAGCAGAGTTAGCAATCTGGTTATCATCAGTCGGGACGAATATATCTACTGTCTTATCTGCATTGGCCTGTAATTTCCCGTTTACTTTTACCTTTTCGAGTACGTTAATCTGTGCCCCAGACTCAACGCCATCGAGTTTGTTCTTTTCGAATGCAGTATAGTTCTCATCAGATAGATCTTTTCCAGGAACTTTCGTTACTTTTGTATTCAGTGCAGTTGTAGCATCTACTTTCGTAATAAACCGTTCGTTTATGTCATGGATAAGCTGGCTAAGACCTTTTGCCCCAACCCATTTACTTTTTAAAGAATCAATAAATTTCTTTGTATCATCATTCATTGTGGCATCTCCATTCTTATTCCGACCATACCTTCAAAGCCAGATTATGGATTTCGTCTTCGGTCAGTTCGTCAGCAGAATTTAGCAGGTTGTAATCTCCACCGTTTTTATTCCCTTTAACCTCGATCCCGTTAATGGTAGGCTTATTGCGAATATCGTTGTAGTTATCAACATATACCCGATGAGCAGCATCCATAATGACATTTAAGTCCTTATATGCTGAAAGTTCTGCGTCAATAACTCCGATTTCTTCAACAACTTTTGTATCGTCAGGCATCAATAAACCTCCTTATCGATAACAAATGGACTCGGTGTTACAAATGTGTAGACAGTACCGTCGTCAAAAGTCATCTCGATATCATACGTATAAGTACCAAAGTCAAGAGGTTTCGTATCATTCGGGTCCAATTGGAGAATCATCGTTGCTGTAGGAATAGACTTCAGAATAATGTAATTAGCATCGGTATATACTTTTTTCAGAGCAAATCTGCATTTATCACCAGCAGCAGGAACATATGGAGACCCATCCGAATAGAAGAGATTAATTTTGCATTTTAAAGTATCCCCTCTTGTAAGGGTAATTTTGTTTGTTTTCTTTTCTACAGAATACATAAATCAATCTCCTTAAACTATTAGTTACTCTTTATCGTCGGCATGCATGTTGACGATATTGTCAATACCTGTTGCACCAAGTCCGCTTGCCATACCGGAAAGGAACACATCGAATCCAAAACTGCCCTGATACCAGATTGCAAATACTACTCCAAGAAAACCTGCGATAAGCGGCAAATATCTGCTGTTCTCGCCAAGAAACTTCTTGATTACAGCACAGACAAGATATACTGCCACTGCTACTGCAGGAACCATATAATTAGAAAAATCCATTAGAAATTATTCTCCTTAGATAAACAAATTGTTTTTATGAGCTTTATCATATTCTTCCATAATATGGCGAATAGCTGAACTTGCTCGTTCATTTTTAAAATTACTATGAGATTTGCAATAGTCATTGTATTTAGTAATCGTTTCGAGGATATCAATGTAAAACTCATAGCTGTGAGGTGTGTTGACTCTTAACTCGTCATCGAATTTCAGAATTTTTGATCGATTATCGATAGCTTTATCTTCAAGATACTGTTCTTTTTGATTGTAAGTGTCCTTTTTGATTTCAGTCACATCTGCTTGCAATCGTTCAGTATCTTCTTTTAAGTGTTTTATATCGTCAGAAAGGTCTTTGTTCGTGACCTTCTTTTTACCTGTCAGAATTCTTGAGATTTCCTGTCCTAACCATTTCAAGAAATCCCAAAAACCTGGAGCCGCTGCTGCAACTGCTAGAATACTTAGCAGCTGTTTATGGAGTTCTTGGTCTTCGAAATGAAACCACATCAAATAGAGACACTCCTAAGAATTTCAGTAGCTTTTGCAATAGCGTCCTCATATTTCTTCTTCAAATCGGTGGCCAGCTGCTTATTCTCGTCGTTTGTTTTCACCAGATCGTCGTACTTTGATTTGAGCTCATCGTACATCTTCTTGTAGTCAGGAGTTGGTTCTTCCGTCTTGTCACCAGAATCACTTGGTTCGGTTGAAGGCTCGCTACTAGTATTTACTGGTTTTGCAACGACTAAAAGATTAGGAAGTTTCCTAGCCGTACTCATCACTACTCTGCGGTATCCGCTGGCACACTCGAACATTCCAGTTGATCCACCGCCATCCATAATGAATAGTTCTTTAAGAGTTCCCTCAAACTGCTGAGCAAATGCGAGAATTTCTCTTGGTCTAGCCTTCTCAAACGCAGCAACACACCAATCATCATCGATAAGGAACGCTGCTGAGTTAGCAGTTAAGGTGTCGTCCTTGTCCGGATAAGATGTGCTGTACTGAATATCTTTACCAGTCAGCACTTTCCCTTCATGAACTCTGACAGAATATGGTGAGCATACCATCTGAACTTCATCCTGCTTAAGCCAGTAGTTAGACGACTTCTCACATACGGTGTTCCCATTCTTATCAATTGCATAAGCCAGGATTCCGTTCTGTTTTGGCTCCTGGGAATATCCACCTACTACTGAGTCACCCTCTACACCATAATGAGTTCCGTTAGCAAGATCGAAGTAGTTATTCCCGCATCCTCCAAGAATAATGAGTTTATCCGAATCGAAATCACCAATCGGTTTTACTGCTGTGTATCCTCCTGCTGAAATGAAATGCAGAGAATATCCTGCTTTAGAATCACCTCTGACAACATGCACGTCATAGCCATTCCATTTATGTGCAGAATATCCTGTTGAAAGCTTTGCCATTAGTTTTCCTCCTTCTATGCTCGAACAATGCCTGAACGTCAGTCCATTTGTGCTCTTTACTGTTGTCAGGCTATCACAAATAAAAAACACGCTTCTTGGATCAAGCATGTTTGGAAGATTGTAATTTCCTTTTGAGTTTCTGTATTTGTTCTTGACTCTGCCAGAGCAAACCTCTACGTGGATGTGGTTTCCAGTTGCCTTTCCAGCAGTTCCTTCCTGATAGAGAATGCCTTTATACCCGACAATTGCACCAACTGGATAGTTACGATAGCTGTGAGTCATGGCGAGTGTTATATACCGTTCTTTCCCATCAGCACACAGAACTTTCTTCGCTTTTCCGTTCTTGTCCACTGACCAGTAGAATCGTGTGTTACCAGTCGAACGTGTTCCAAACGATCCGGCACAATACCAGTACGTATTCGGCATCCAGTTATACCAGTAATCGATACCAGAATCTGACCCGGCAAGATCCAGTTCATATGACACATGGGACAGACTCGGTTTTCCGGTTAATTTCGTTCCAGCCTGAGTAATGTTCAGGACACGCATGCCAAATATCATTCGATCTGCCATTTTCCCTCCATCAAAAAGGCCCACATTTCTGTGAGCTTACTGTTTTAATTAACTGATATTGTTCCTCTTCCGCTTGCACCGTATCCAGGTTCATAGCCGCCTGCCTGAATTGCAAGAGCTGCATATCCCGAACAGTCAATGGCCCCGCACCGAATTATTGTTGGCATTTTTGAATAGTCTCCTTTACCAGTTCTTCTTAAGAGGAACATTTCCTGGGTCAATAAGATAGACGTCATAATTGATAAAATAGTGTCTTCCGTGGTAGCCTTCATATTCATAAACAGCATTACAGGTTAGAATCCCAGTACTGTTATTGTATGAAGCGATGATGTCTCTCCAGTTTGATGATCCTCCCCCATCAACAAAGCTAACAGCTACAGCTCTAACAAAGAAATTCAGAGTCGAAAACTTTCTGAAGTTTGCATAGCCACTTACATTGAAAGTTCTTGTACTATTACTATCGGTTCTGCCTAATTTGTAAATATTTACTGCCAGATTATTGACACTGATGTAGTTGTTATAGTCGTCATTGCTATGTGCGTGTGAGCTCTTATAGCTGCTGTACTCTGAATTTAAAGAGTTATACGAGTTCTGGAGGCTGTTAAGCTGTGCCTGCAGCGCCTCATAGTCACTTATAGGTACTCCTCCACCGGTCCTAACGATTGTAGCCATTATTTTAACTCCTCACCAAATAACTCCATGTAAGCAGTCTGAGTTGCTTCCTTGTATCGCTCAGGAACATCAGAAAACGACTTTGCTCCACGATGGATGATTCTTGCGTAGATATATCCCATCAGTTCATACCTCCTGCAAGCTCTGCTAATGCATCCTGGAGCTCATTGATCTGATCCTGCACGAGTTCGTCATGTGTCTTTTCACGAAGGGCAAAAGTCATAGTGATCTCGTCACTCAGTCTGCAATTCATAGATACAGAATTAGGAACAAGATTTGTATATTCTGTTCCATCGATATTTACATGTGTGCAGTCTTTAAGATCAGCATATAGTGCATCAAAATCGGCCATCTTATCAGACGTCATGCTGATAGAAGAAAATGTTGATCCACCATTGATTTCATACTCATGTGTATTTACAGTCAGTTTCATATTATTCCTCATTTCTCAAAAATTACTTGTATAGATTTCCAAGATATACAACTGTTACTGGAATATCAACAGTAGGAACAGGCCCTAAGCATTTTATTTTGAACGATCCATTTGTCTGGCCATTCTCGATAATCTCTGCACGGCTTAGAGCATTGTACTGATCTTTGGAAATAGATGCAGCTGGTGATAAAGTCTGAATACTTTTAGCAGTTACCAGCGGATTACTAATCGTATAAGTCCCATTTCTCCACTTAGAAGCTGATAGAGTAACATTATCAGACGTATACCCGCCAAGAGAATCCAGTTTAGTACTAAGAGTATTAATCTGAGTCTGCAAATTACCAGCAGCATCTGTAGTAAGCTGATTCTTCATACCATTGAACCAGGTATTGAATGTCGACTTACTGTTGTTCTCCCAGGTAGTAATCTCATGATCTCTGCTCTGTAGCCACTCATTCCACTGTGTTGACCATTGCGAAATCAGATTATCAATAGTAAGAACTGTTAATACACCGATTACGAATGGGCATTCAGAAGTTCCTCTGGTGTTAGTGATTGACGACTGTGTAAAAGAAGTAGCCTGTGCCTCTACACGAATTCTCGCAAGAGGATACTGATTTACAAAGCTGCTTCTCGTAAGTGCTGCACCAGAAGGATTCGCTGCTGGAGTACCTTTTAGAATATAAATACGGTTAGCTCTGGTTGCGTATTTACCATTTGTTTCCAGAACGACTGTATCAATTCTTGGCTGCAGAAGGTCACTGGCATCGAGAGTAAACACCATCTTACTGTCGTTCAGTGTCCATGTATGATTGAACCACGCACGTCCTGTACCGACTGTGATCTTCATTCCACCAGCGGACTCTACTTTAAATGCGTCCCCTATTGTTTCGTATATTCCATCTTTAATAACACCGTCGAAAACAGATCCATGCTGGACGGCATCATATTTTCGATCACCATTGACCGAGTTATAAAAACCAAAAGTTAGCGCCATTTTGTTTTCTCCTTAAACAGCATAGGCAGATGATCCTCCAATCTGTGCAATCCATACTTTCTTCGTAGTTCCAACATCTGGGTCTCTCCCAAATAAGTTATTAGACGCTGTATACTTCCCCTCTGTAAGAACTCTATACGTGAATTTTCCAGGTGTTTTTACCGTCTTTCCATCATCCGATAAAACTGCAGCAGTTCCATATCGATATAAAGCTCTGAAAGGAACATAGAATTCCTTACGCTCTTCACCGACATTTCCCCATGTAATATGAGGCTGCTCTACATTCGAGTAGACAATAATCTTTCCCGAAACATCTCCATATGAGTAACTTAGTTCTGTATAAGCGTCTGGCGTAACTTTTTGATCTGTAGAAAATGTAGGATAAATTTCTATCTGCGACGACGACTGCGAATGGACAACCTCTGTGATCCGTGTCTCTCCTTCTCGGTTATTCTCGTTTACAATCTGTACAAGGTCTCCTAGGAAATAGTCTTTCCCAAGTATCGACTGCGTGATGTTCGGAGCTAATTCCCCTTCGAAGCTTACAGTGTTAGAGGTTGTTAAGACAGCGGATTTTCCTTTGTTCTTGAGCTGATTAATGTAATCGTCGTCAGATAACTTCTTTTCAGCACCATTTTCATCTGTATAAGACTGAGACAGTGATGAAGCATCAGTGTAAAGTTCTCTACGGTTAAGTCCTGTTCCAGAACCATAACTAGTAGTCTTTTTCTGAGCCCCATCACCTTCTCCGCCGATAAATGATACGTTTTTCAAGTCCTTATACGAAACTATATAATTTGTGCTTACAAGGTTTTCGTATTTCGGAGAGAATATAACGTAATGGTTTACTGATTGACTGTATGTGCGATTTACGCCCTTATACAGCTGAAATATAAATTTATTGGATTCACTTAAGCTAATGCTGAATCCAATATGTGACTGCTCGCAAAGGTGCTTTATTACATCGTAAATATTATCGCCAAAGTACTGTGCGTGAATATCTATGTCTGCAATCCCACTTGAGGCATCCGCTTTCTGAAACACAAAATTGTCTACTTTACGGTCTGGATCTGATGGATTGATGAACGCTTCAGTTAACATATTTTCTACAGCGTCCTGCATCTTCCCGTTATAGAATTTCCTTCCCCAGATCACACGTCTATCAAGAATCGACTCAAGGGATCGTCCTGTAACTTTAAGCTTGTCACCATCTTCGCTGCTTGAAACAGTTTCGATGGTTTCAATTATCATTACAGTATTAGTTCCCTTTAGTTCCATATAGTAATCTATATGGAACTTATCAATATTCTCTGTCGTTGCTGGTAAATACAGCTCGAAATCACCGCACTCAGAATATCTATCGGTCCAAATAAACGAAATATAGTAGTCGACTATATCTGTGACCTCGAAGTTAGAATTCAGTATGATAGGCTCCATGTTTTCCATAAAATAGACTCTCCATTTTGATTTCTCTAAATACCTTCGTAGGCCGTCTTGTTGTAGATGTAGAATTGAATGCTCTGAACTCCCGAATCAACAGTAAATCCGAAACGATTGCTTCCTTTATGCAGCTCGAACCAATCTGTTTCACGTTCCAGGCAATTGATAATGTTTGTTTCCTTGCCATCACGCAGAATACTTGCTGTTTTGTTTCCTCTTATGGAATTTATAGTGATCGTATCGTAAGTAAGATACGAACTTCCATATGGACTGACAGTTCCTCCCATAAGTGTTTTCAGTCGTTCATCGTTAATTGCAATATGTTTTCTGGTATCAACGTCCCAGATGACTAAGTTCTTGACGTCAGGTCCAATAATATGAATCTGCATGGTAATTCCTATGCCAACATCACCATGGTATTCAATCGTATTTATCTGGCGTGTTTCGATTTCTCCGTAATTAAGCAACTTTACAGAATAATCTTCATTTGAAAATGGATACTCAAACTTCGGAGCAACACCACCAAAGACAGTTTCTGTTACTGATTCGATAATTCTTCCCGTGATGTCGTTGTAATAAGCCTCATAGAAATACGGATCAGGGCATGCAACAGATATGCTCAAAGTTTCATTTCTAGAGAAAATAGATGGCGAATTCTTCTTGACATATCCTTTTATCATTGCATACCTGTTATCTGTGTCGAATATAAGTGTGATAGGCTGTTTGATACCAAAAAATTTGTAGGTCAGCAGACGACCGTCCTCTACCGACCTACTATCAGTTTCTATTGGTAAAAGCTTGAATGAGATTTCACGGTCCCTCATTCTTGCCGAGTTGTAAACAGATCCATCAGCAGTGGCCAAATCAGTAGTGTTAATACTAGCACTCTCTGGCCCTAGTCCTGAAATTTCTGAAATAGCAAGACCAGTCTGCCACGGATTATTTAACTGCAGTTTTAGCTGCTCGCCTAAAACCGTATCATGGTCTGGCATCATTGCAATCACTGATTTAATCATTAGCTAACAGATCCTCTAAAATCACTGAACAAAGACTTGGTCTGCCTGTAAATATCAAGCCGGCTAAGTTCTTTTGGTGAATAGTTGTTCTGAATGAATGTGTTGGAAGGCTGTTGCTGCTGGACATAAACATCATTACGTTCCATAGCTTTGATCTGTGCCTCCATATCTGAGCGGTTTTCATTTCCATTTTGAATATTTGCAGCCATATCGAAAGACCTGCTGCCAAATATCGAATGAATAGATTCTGCCGCAGAACCAACATTTTTCAGATCAACTACCGGAGTTATTGTAGGTGTAAGTGAATCACTGAATATAGAATCAGACTTGCTGATGGTTTCGTAAATAGCATTGTTCATTTCCAACGCAGCACTTCTTACAGAACCAACTGCAAGATCCTCTTTGTCGGTAAATCCATTCACGAGACCGTAAATAAGATTCGTACCGTATTCAGCCCAGAGCTTAGACGGAGAAGACTGATTTGTATGCTTCTTGAATTCCTTATTCATGTCGTCGCCAAGAGCTGCTGCTGCGGCTATAGCTTCTGATGCTTTCTTATTGAATCCATCGATAAGACCCTGTACAAGGTATTCTCCTGATTCTTTCCAGCTTAAATACGAAGCTCTTACACCAGACGTTCCGGCAGCACTTGAAGCAACACTCTTTGCTGCTGCTACTAGATTAGCTGCTTCGGCCAAGACACCACCGATTACACCAGTAGTACTAGTAGCACTCGTTCCAATCAGCTGTTTCCCTGCATTGAAGTACGTGGATATTGCACCAAATACTCCTGTTCCGTTAGATACACCAGCACCAACATTAGCTTCTCCTCCAGCGCCCTTCTTCGTAGCATTTGTTACAGCTGCAGCAATATAAGTCGATGCTGCATTAATACCACCGATGAGTCCAGTTTCCGAGATAGAAGAACTTCCAATAAGAGCTCTTCCAGTCTCGTATAAGTACTGTAGTGATGTTTCGTCGATGCTAGCAGATTCTGCAGCAGCCATCACAGCATTACGAAGAGCCGATGCAATTTGCCCTCCGCCAACGTTCATGCCAATATCATCACCATAAATAGCATCTGCTACTGTCTGAACGATTGTTGTTCCAAGATTAGACAGTGCTTCGAAAGTACCGTCTTCCTGGAATTCAGAGGCAATATTCTTGAGACTTGTTAGACCAGAGAATACACCAGCTGCATTTTCAGTACTGTAGTTCGATGCTGCAAGTGAGAACTGAGAAATTCCAGTAGCAATATTACCGATAGCAGTTCCAAGTCCATCGAAAACTTCTTCGTTGAAACTTGTGCCTCCCTGAGCGTATTCCATCAGTTTGCTTATGATAGCAAATACAGGATCGTCAGGAGTCATCGTTATTCCAGATGTTGCATTCTGGAAATCTGATAACTTATTGCCAAGTTCACCGATTCTCTGAACGAATATTGCGAATGCTGTCGGGTCAAGATTCTTGTCTCCTACTGCAACGAACAGATTTCGGAAATTACCTAATATCAAATTCGCTTCTGTAAGATCAGATGCATATCCAGAAATCCCAGAAACTTCTGAAGCAAAGTCGATCAGCGCCTGCCCAAAGTCCGCAAGGCCAGTACTCATTGTAGACCAAGAAGGCCCCTTCGATGAGAACCACTCCTCTAATACTCCAGGACTATCTGGGAGAACATTCATAAGATCAGCTAATTCTTTGCCAACAGAAACCGAGTTCTCAATATCTGTTTCATACGTGCCGATTCCTTGCACTGATGTAGCATAATTCTTAAGTGCATCGCCATATGCCGCAAGGCCGTTACCGATATTATTCCAGGTCTTTCCACCATCTGTAAATAAATATCCAAATACACTAGGATCACCCGGGACATCGTTCTTCAGGAAATCAGAAAGCATTCTGCCAATTCCGATAGACTGCTCTATTGATTCGGTATACGTTCCAATACCAGATACCGAGTTTGCATAATCATAAAGTGCTTGACCGTATTCTGCAAGACCTTCACCGATGTTCTTCCAGGTTGTAGTACCAAAGCCGAACACTGGCTGATTTGTCAACACATCAGAAATATCTTTGATCGACAGAGCTACGTTCTTTGCTGCATAAATATCAGTGTTATGCTCGCCAATTCCAGATATCTGTTCAGTGAAGTCATTTATAAGGTCAACATATGACGGAATATCCTCCTTTAACTTCTTAAGATCAGAATCGTTTCCGCCAATTGACGATAATACTTCAAGAGCATCACTGAACTTACCGAATACATCAGTCAGAGAATCCAGCCTTGTTATTACAACAGGATCTAGAATATCTTTGATGTTTTCAAGGAAATCCGATAGCTTAGTTGCAATATTAGACAGACCGTCGACATCAGCATTGGCAATAGCTTCTGCCTTTGATGCCTCAAATCCACCGACTGCTCCACCTACAAGACTGCCTAATGCTTCTCCGATCTTCTTGAATATAATGACAAATACATCAAGAGCTTCAGAAACTCCATTAAGAGCGTCCTTGGCGGTGAAATTAGATCCTGCAAAGTAGTTAAATGCTGCAATCGCACCATGGAACGCAGCTGCTATACCAGAAATAGTTCCGAATATAGCTGCAACAGTTACCAGAGACTCCATTAATCCAGCTAAATACTGCGGACCAGGAACTAGAGCACCTACAGTTCCGATCACGCCCATAGCAATACCGAGCGATACAAATACTTCAGCCAGCGAGTCACAGATCTTTTTGGTTGCTTCTAACCCAACATATTTGTTTAGTGCATAGATAACAGCCCAGATTTCTGCAATCAAAAGCATCAGCACTATAAGATCAAGAACTATCTTTGCTCCAGCTTTTGCAGCTAATCCAATCCCAGCAAATACAGATGCCATGGCCAGGAATATAGAAGCAAGCCCTCCAACAGCTGTCCAGAATGTTTGAGCTCCGTATTTATTGACAATATCTGCAAGAAGTCTCAGAGATACCGCCATAAGCAGCATGACAACGCCAAGAGCAATAAGTGATGTCTTTGCTTCCTGGCTTCCGGACATAAGTTTTGCGCAACCAGCAAGTACAACTGATATCACACTGATCGCAATTGTTGCATTCCGCAAACTATCTGCATCGATATCGGCTACCATTTTGATTGCAGCAGCGATCATTACTACTGCAAGCCCAAGACCAGCAAATTCAGCAAGTATCTGTTTACCGCTGTTTCCGCTTAGTGCTGTTGCTCCAGACATTAATTTCTGAGCAAGTGCCAACACCAGAATGATACCAGCAATAGCACCAGTTGCTTTACCAAGATCGTGATCGTTAATCTTGGAAAGCATCTTAATGGACTTCGCTATACAACTTACTGCGATACCAATACCAACAATGGATGCAGCAAGCCATTTAAGATTTGGTCCTCCGATCCTAGCAGCAATCGCCAGTGAGAAGATCATTCCAAATACTAGAGCAATCTGCTTCCACCCATTTTTTATCTTATCGAGATCAAGAGATGTGATAGAAGTAATTACTTTCGTCAATAGCCATACCGCGCCTACAACACCAGCAAGACCAACACCACTTCCAAATGTTACCTTTGAAGAAGCCCATGACACAACACCAAGTGCTCCGATGATTTCAAGAAGAATTGGCATCGCAGCTCTTACCTTTTCAATCGGCATTTCTGCGATCTGAGTAAGAGAATCTACGACTTTAGAGATGGCATTAGCAAATATATACAATGTTACTGCCTGAGTAATTGCCTTAAGAGCTTCTCCTTTGGTGTATGCCCCAGATGTAAACTTCGTTACAAGAAGCTGAATCCCTACAAGAACTGCCGCGATTTCAAGCATTCTTACGCCAGCTGATTTGAAAATATCATCAGGAATCTTTCCAAGAGGTTCCAGTTCACTTGCAATAAGAACAATAGCAGAAGCAATTGCTAGAATTCCTGCACCGGCAAGAACTGAGCCGAATTTTCCGCCGCCGAGCTTGCTGTTTAATATCTGCATAACAATAGCTATACCAGCAAGTTCTGCCATTAAGCCACCAAGAACAAAAGCAACTCGTAGCAGATCATTAGCTGGAACTTTGGACAAAGCCCACAAACTAGCTGCAACAATTCCTAATGCTACTGCAAGTTCCAGTATCATTTTGATTGTTAGTCCTCTTGTAAAGAACTTCTTTACAGAGTTAAAGCAGCCAGTAATAGCAGAACCAATGCCAGAAAATCCAGAAACTAATTTGGAAATAGAGAATGTTAACTTTAATGCGGCAATAGCACCGAACAGCTCAATAAGTCCTTGGATATCAAATGTAGACCATGCATCCGTGACCGAACTGAATAACACTTTGAATGCATCCCCGATTGGCGCCAAGAACTTACCAATATTGCTGAACGATCTTCCTAAGAAGTCAAATACAGGAGCCAGTTTCTCAGCAATTGAAGAGAATATCTTCTGTAAACCGGTTCCCTGTTCTTCAGCATTTGAAGCAGTATCAGCGAAATCCTGGATAACTAAAGAAGTTACACGAATTGCACTTCTGTTAGCTCCAAGCTTTCCAAACGCCATTGGGATTGCACTCAGAAATCCTGCAATATTAAGATTTTTAAGTTTAGAGAACGCTGAAGTAAGATTTCCAAATGAGAATTTCTTGATCTCATCCAGAAAATATTTCAGATTAGTCCCCCATTTAGGAGACAGTTTAAGGCCAAATAAATTGGATGCACCAGAAAGATCTTTGATGGCGTTTACAATTCCAGTGATAACATTAGCTCCACCACGTAAAGCAGTTCCAAACAGCGTGCCTACAGTACTAGCTATGTTATTAAAGAACTCAAATATCTTACTGAAATCTATGTCACCAATAGATTCTCTGATAGACCTGAAGAACTGTCTTACAACTTTTCCAGCAGGTTTCAGGAAATTAATAACTTTATTCAAAGGGCCAAATACGCCATTACTGATAGCAACACCAGTAACCTGCGTATCCTTTGTCTGATCGGACAATTCCTTATTAAATCCAGAGAAGAAATCGCCGATAGATCCGAATACATCTGAACCAATATCCTTAACAAAGTTCCCAATGGAGACTAAATTGTTTACAAATTCCTTGAACTGAGTGCTTTCTTTAATCTGGTCAAATATCTTCTTTATCCAGTTATATGCATTGCCAAGCCATTCACTGACAGTTCTAATAGCATTAGTTAATGGCTTAGATTCATTAAGGCCATTTCTAATTTCGGAAATCTTTACACCAAGTTTAGCTGTGATTGTAAGAACTTTATCTAGAATACGAGGAACAGCAGCTTTCAGAATCGGATTAATTCCTTCCGACCAGATAGCTTTTACACCGTCGACAATAATTCCAATACCATCCGCCAGTCCAACGACCGTTGTATGCAACTTGTCGGAAATAGACATTGAATCAACTGCATCGTATAGGAAATCGTAATAGGATTTGAAGTTTGTAGCCACTTCTTCCGTCTTTGTTGAAACATCATCGACGGTCTCGTTCATTACTTTTCCAGTTGCTTCTGCAGTTGTTGATGCATTTTTGAGCTGTTTATCGACTTCAGCTATCTGTTCTGCAGAATACCTCCATGAATTTCCAAGAGCTTCGTTTACTCCATTCTGGACTTTGTAGTAGTTATACCCAGCTTCCAGAAGTAGATTAAACCGATCCGGGGCATTCTTGAAATCGCCTCTGATTACTTGGTTTATTACCGAAGAAATATCATCCTGTAGACCAGTAATCGATTTAGCGCCATTAGTTACTTCAGACGTAACTTCAGAAGTTACTTTTGTTACATGACCGCCGAATTCTTCAATAAGGTCACTTGTCGTCTTGAACACTGTTGAATTTCTAAAAGAGGTTGTAATATCAAGCCATTTCTTAGAAAAGTTCTCAAGTGTCTTCATTGTAGGAGCTGGAATCAAGTTGCCAAAAGCATCCTGGAGATTTGCCAGAATGTTGCTTAGCCCCTTGAATGTGTTGAATACTCCGGCAGTAATATAATTCAGGCCATTAAGATCTGAATTACTGTCGTTGATGATAAAATCAGAATTCTCGCCAAACTCCTGGAACAAATCTGCAATATCCGACAGAGGAGCTGCAAATGTGTTATACAATTCCTCCGTTACACTAGACCAAAGAGTTGCTGCCTGATCTACATCTCCGAATATCGTCTGAAACATTCTCGTGAACGCAGTACTTACAGCATCTTTTGTTGCATCGATCGAGTCGGTGAATGTCTTCGAAATCTGACCTGATTTAAATGCATCAGCTACTACTTTATTAATTCCCTGCGTCCAGTCACCATATTTCGCAATTATCTCTTCGCCACCAGCATCGAGGATGTCCATTGCCTCATAAATAGTGTCAGCAAGGCCATCGTTGATTACTTTTTGAGTAGCGTCGAAGTAACTGTTATATGCCTGCATAGTCTGCGTAAAGACATCAACTGTAAGCCATCCGCCTTCAGTAAGAGTATCCGCAAAGTTTTCAATAGTTACTTCACTTCCGGCTTTAGCTGCTTTAGCTGTTGTCTTCCAGACGTCACCATATTTTTCTAGAGTTCCATTTGCTTCTGCCACAGAAATAGCAAGCTGCTCGAACTGTTTTGTTGCCATATTTGCGTTGACAACAGAGCTCCAGTCCATTTTCTTCATCCAGCCAGAAATCTGAGCCATCTGATACAGAACTCTATTTGCAGTTGATGCACTCTGACCTGCCTGAGCTGCCCAAGTGGCAATACCTTCAGCTACTTGTCTTGCGTCTTCTACGGCCTGAGCACCTTCATGCCCTCCAAAACCTTTTGCGGCAAACTTACCCATGGAGTCAGCCATCTGCTGATAGGAATACGAGGTTTCATCAGCAAACGTCATCAGTTTCTTTAACGACGCACCAACTTCATCTGCAGAAGCTCCAGTTGCTGTCATCATTGTTCTGGTGGACGTAAGTACTGACTCGTATTTGTTCCAGCCAGATGCAATCTGATCAACTGTAAGTGACTTGACCATTCTCTCGCCAAGGTCAAGCACTTTATTCGTTACTCTCTGAATCGCTGCAGCAGACATTTCTCCCCACATGGAGAATCTGTTGCTGGTAATATCAATTGCATTATTGAGAGAATCGAAATTCAGTTTATTTACTTGCTGATTTATCGAATCGAGGGACTTAGTAGCACCTTCGAAGTTAAGGCTCTTTTTCAAATCGTCCAAAGATTTAAGAGTTCTGCTAATACCTTTCTCAAACTGAGCATTATCGAACTCCATTTTGACAACTTTTTCATCAATATTAGCTGCCATACTTAGTCACCTCCTTCCAAGCGTCATCTGCAATAGACTCCATAATTGGTTTCATAGCAGGATTAATATAGTCATTTGGAGGAACATATCCGCCAGTTCTAGTACCATGACCAAACTGAATGATTACTGCTATAGGAACACCGTCATTAACATTAGAGTTTGCCCAGTTAATCCTATATCCAGTAGAAGTCTTTTCTATTGTGTAATACCAGCTGGATGCAGTCTTACCCGAACGAACTGGAGTAGCTTCCATCAGCCGAAGACAGCCAATCGAGCCATACTGATTTAAAATATCCCAGATAATAGCTCCTCTATCACGAGTTAAAAAGTCTTCCGTTTTATGGAAGTCACCTTTCTGAGTAATTTTTATCATTATTTCCTACTCTCTATGCTTATTATCCTTTTGTATTGTATTTTGCCCTGCGAAGATTATTTAGGTAATCGTTCTGAGCATAAATTTCTTTTTGAGTCATCTTTTTGCCAGTGCCATTCTTTGCGTTCTGCTTATCGATTTCTTCACCACAAGTATCAATAAGAGCTAGCAATTGATTCAAATGCCACCGTTCACACTCAAAAGGTATTCCAAATTGGATCATCCAGTAGTAAATCAACTCGGATGTAATTGGCTCTTTTTTTCTTCCGCCATTAGGCTTCTTACGCACAACTGTATGTGCAGTCATTGGAGATTGAATATATTCGTTGATTCTAATTAGTTCAGATTTAGGAATAGCATAATAGATGTTAGGATCTACTTGCTTATCCATAGTCATACAACGAATGTATTCAATCAACTCCTCGTCATACTCACGTAATTCTTCTGAAGTCATCTTCGAGGGGTCGACTTTGTTTCTTTCAAGAAATGGTTTACAGTATTTTGATTCCCATCTATGAACAGAAACAAGAGAGTGCTCAAGTCGAAGCTTTGTTTCCGGAACTCTGATAAATCTATTTGTAGCCTCGTCAAAAGCTTCTGTTTTCGGTATAACAATCTCGATCATGAGCACTCCTTCCTATTTTTGCTTACTTGGTTTCAGCAGTCTCTGTAAGCTTTGCCTGCTCGACTACTGAATCAAGAACTTTAGGGTCACTGAAGTCCTTCTTATCCCAGCCAGCATCTGTAAGAGCTTTGCTAAGCTCCTTAGGAATAATTCCAATGACAAACTTAACGAACTCATTAGTATTCTGTGCAAGTTCAATAAACAGTGCATCATACGCTGCAGACTGCTTGAACTTGTCAGAAAGACGATGGCCATTTTCGTCAACTTTTACGAAATAATCGCCATCCTTTGAAACTTCGCCATACGACATGAGAATAATGTTCTCAAACAGCTGAGCCTGTTTCTTCTGGTCGCGTTCAGAGATAAGATCACGGAACAGCTTCTCAAGCCCGCCTTCAGCAGACATATCAGCACTGCCGATTTCGGACTTGGAAATGTTGAAGTAGAAGTCCTTCGTCCGCTTCTCTCCGTCAAAAGTTTCATAAGTAATAGATTTCTTAAGCATGTGTTAGTCTCCTTCTTTCCATTTTGACTAGCTTATATCTCTTAAGCTTTAGTTGCCCTTCTTAACAAGAGCGATAACTTCATCCGGTGTGAGGAACTTAGCTTCTTCGGACTCAGTTCCATACAGAGCATCTTCTACAGCCTTCATCTTAGCTGCGTCGACAGTACGGGAGTCGAGTTCCATGCAGCAGGTCGGCTTGTATCCAGCTTCAGAAACCGCAACTGGAGTAGACGAGAACTCCCAGGAGAATTCAATCTGCTCAGGGGATTCATTTTCCGTAGCATAGTCACGGCTGGACGGAGAAGCGGTGGACTGGAAAATGATATGGAGGATATACCCGAGATCATCTCCATCAACATCGTTGCCTACAAGAGTCCTATACACAAGTCCAAACGGCTTACGTGCCTGCTGTCCAACTGTAACACCAGGAGCAGGGGATGCAGATCCGTCGCATGCCTTCCATTCATCAGGATAGGTGAACGCCTTGATCGTTCCGCCGAACTTTTCACGAGCACGAATAGAGAGATACTCGATGTTGTCAGCATATTTCTTTGTTTCGTCCGCACCAGATGGAGATTCGGTAATACCAGTTACACCATTCCAAGCTACTCCCTTGCCATACTTAACTACTCCATCAGAGCCAGCTCCCATAGGGAAAAGAGCAACATGGTCGACACCAGTCTCATAGTAATGTTCCCCAACTTTGTCCCAAACAAGTCTAGTCATTTTTAAAGTCCTTTCTCATTAGAAATATAATGTAAGTGAATCGTGATACAGGTTATCAGCAATGTATCGCCTTGAATAATAAGAATTAGGAATAGTTTTCAGAATATCCATAGGGATAGTCGTGTCTGGGTCTTCTGAAATAACTGTGACATCATATTTGTTGTTTGCCAGATATAACGAGTTATTAGCACCAACCCTATCTATACTGCCAAGCGAATATATGATGCATGGGTAATTCAGATAAATATCATTCCCAGGCTGAAAGTACAGATTCGTTTTCGGAATTTCATGCTTTTCGAGAATATCCTTTAGAATTTTGTCTAACTCCCTACGCGGTCTTGCCATTGTAGATTCCTCCCAATGTAAGAGTTATTCTTGGATACTCATACGAAACATTGCTTACTTTCCATTTTGATTTAAGCCATGTAATATAGGCTATGTTGCCGAGATTATCTGTTAGATACGGGTTAGCTATTACGGAAATCTTAGCGTCGACTCTTAAATTGTCGTTTATTGACTGTGCACTTTCGTACCGTCGTGCGTTCTGCATAACATCGCCGTAATAGTGTTTCTCGACAATCATGTTCCTATAAACACTCGGATGATTGATCGGGTCTACCTCAGCTTGAACGGCAAACCCGATAGACCCGTACCATTTCATCTTAACCGCCTACGGAAGGATCAGAAGCGCCGCTGCTAGTTTTTACCGGCTTGCCATTAACGTCAACCTTGATCGGGCTCTTAGTGGTGAACTCAGAAGCCTTAGTGGTGTTGAATACAAGCGCGGAGAACGGACGGATAAGAGCTCCAGAGCAACGAGTTTCCATCAGATACTTCATCTGGTTGTAATCGATATCGAAGTCGTCGAACATGTTAACTTCGCCGCCCTTATCAGCACCGATATTGTAGTCATTGAAGTCTACAACGATTGCAATAGGCTTAACCTCAGAACGCTCAAAGATTTCATCCGGAACTTCAACAATCTTGTTAACACGGAGAGTCGTTGCAAGAGTTGTTTCGCTCGGATACAGCAGGTGGCCGATTCCATCTTCAATCAGCAGCATGTTGGTAAGAGCAGATTCCTTGATAACAAGAGTCTTGTTACCAGAACCACGATAATCCTTATTAGCAAGGATGATGGAACGAACAAGTGCCTTAGCGGTTGTTTCGTTGGTTACATCATCAACCTTTACCTTAACAGAGAACAGATCATCATCGTTTGCGATAGGACGAATATGCTCTTCAGAGATCTTATCATCGCTGGAGGAAAGACGGCCATCACCAACGAGAACAGCACCAGCAAGTTCCTCGTCGAGCATGATACGCATTTCACCCTTGAGGTAAGTTACAACATTAAAATCGGTGATGTCGATAATATCATCACGATCAAGCTTCTGACGCTTGTAGATGGTCTGCGGAGTTGTCGCACGCTTCAGCAGAGACATAACTTCGTCAAGCTTCTTATGAGCCTTTGTGTAACCTCTTGCACGAGCTTCATCAGCAGTAATGTTAGCGAATACGCTCTTCACGCGGCTGAACGGAGAATGATGAGTTCCGCTGATTACAGCACCAACCCAAGCAGTTTCACGCTTCAGGAATTCCGGAGAATCAGTGATGGACTTAGCATCTGGGAACAGAATATCAATGTTCTGGATACCGTAGTCCTGGTCTGCATGAGCAATAACTGCTTCCTTCAGACTGTTGAACTTGTGGTTTCTTACATCCTCGAATGCATCGTGGATGATGGTGTCACGATCTTCCTCATAAGAAGTTTCCTGCACCGTGCTGTCATCATTGTCAAAAACGTTATGTTTCACTTTTTCTTCCTCCCCGCTTTCTTCATCGGAATTTGTTTTGTTATCTTTTGCAGCTGCATCTTTTAATGCCTTTTCTGCTGCGTCTTTTGATGCTTTTGCTACAAGGAAATAAAGAATCTGCTGCTGTTCCTCAGTCATAGAATCAACAACATCTTTAATCGTTTTGTCGGCCATGTTATCCTTTCTTTCTGGTTCTTTACTTGAACCACTATCTCCTTTTTCTGGCGCCTTATGCTCAAGTTCTTCTTCATCTTCTTTCAGAACGAGCCCGTCTTCACCATGGAAAATCTCTGCTTCTTCTGGAAGTTCATCGCATGTCCCGTCTGAATGAGCAATAACCACGTTGTCAATAAACGCTCCAGGGTTTGCTCCTGCCAGAACAAGACTTACTTCTCTGATGACACCATGAATTACATTCTTGTTAGAATCCTGCTTTAGTTTATTTGCATAAATCGACAGTGAGCGAATATCCCCATTTGAAACAAGACTATGCGCAAGATTGCCGGACTCGGTATCATTGAACTTCCCTCTGCAATAAACCCCTTCTTTACGATTCTCAAGAACCACATGGCCTACAACCTGACTCATATCATCATGGTTATGGTTGTATACGAGTGGGACTACTGATCCGTCCTGGTCGGCAAAGGCATTCTGTCGAATCGTTCGCCCATCTGCGCACTTAATATCGTTTCGGGATGCCCAGCCGGAGAAATCGAATGTGTTATCCGTAACTAATTCTCCTTTCATTTTGATTGCTGAAAGATCTGTGAAATTGGCATCTGTCCTAAGGGCTTCTCTGTGTCAGGAGGAGACGAAGAATTCTGCCATTCATTTGATGCTTCAGATTGCTCGTTACCATTCTGTGATTCGTTGTCAGCGAATACAGGGTTCTGCAGCTGCTCATTTGAAGCATTAAGATTTCTATTCCTAAGTTCGTTAGCACGGTCGTCGTCCACTGGTTTACGGCCAATGATCGATCTGACTTCGTTAGGAGATAGAATTTCGTTTCTAGTAAATTTGTCTGCAATGTCCGCAACATTAGATACAGGGACAAGTTTGAAAGGGTCCCTGATGAACAAAATTTTCTGATGCTGAGTGATTGCGGTTTTACTTAGGAACTTACGTGTCATCTCATCGGAAATAGCTGAAAGAATTGGCTCAATTGTTCGTGAATAGTAATTCATCATTACTTTTTCATCGGCAGTTCCATTCATGATTTCCTCTGTCAACCCAAGCTGAGAGTAAAGAAGCTTCTGCAAATACTCGATCTGAGTTAATAGATTGTTATCAATGGAATGCCCTAACTGAGTAATCTTTTCAGTTCCATCTGTATAAGCAACACCGTACTTACTTGACGCCAACTGTGTCTCTAATTCTTTTCTTCTGGATTCTGCCTGCGACTTACGTGCTTCATTTCTGATAACGTATGGAAGCTGAATAATCAAATCCAATTTCCCAGAGCTAGTCTGTTCGTCAACAATATCCAATAAACGCAGCTTATTAAGAAGTCTGTGGACAGTGGATGATCGTTCGTTCATTACAGCATAGAACGGATTCTCGATTATTGCTGTAGTCTTCTTAGGTACTCTTACATCCTCATACCTACCGGTTTTCTCGTTATAAGTATGGCATGTTACGTACTCAGGTTCCCACTTAATAATCTTCGCAACCCTCATTTCTGTAACATCGAACGACATAGTATTCCTCACATCAAGACTTGTGTCTGTGGGTACAATCGCCACAACCCCCTCATCAAACATCGAGAGAATTGCATCCTGAATAAGTGCACGCCCAGTCTGATCAATATTGGCAGAAACAGAAAGACACCGGTTTAATCCAGTGTCTAATGTTTCCTGATAACTTCCATTTTGATCTACTTTCGCGTGCATCATATTAATTGATGACGCATCTACTGCCAATCGGTTATATATGGAAGCAACGATTGTTCGCTCGTTTCCTCCAGTAAGCCTGGTTCTATCTAATCTATAGCTACTGCTTATACTAGTGTAATAATCTGTTTTTGGAGAGGGGTCTTTGTTGCGAAATACGTTCCATCCGTGTTGCAGCCACTCGCCAAATGATCTTTTTGGCAACTATCATCACCTCCTTTGCTGATTATTATATCTTTCCAATAAGGTTAACTTGTATACTAGGATCATCTTTATCCACCATATGATACTTATAGGCTGTAGAACCATCCGGATTTTGGAAAGGTTCACTATATATCTGATATTTATCATTATCCCTATCAGTGTCATTAGATGGAATTACTGGAACCATATCCTTAGACTTAAAATAATCTTTTGCCAGTAATCTATCAGCATCAACAACAGCGTTGTCGGTACGAATAATGGCAACATCTGTTGTGCCAATCGCAGAATTTCCAGCGGCGTTGAAATAAGATTTTGCTTCGTTTCCTCTATAAACATAATTTAGCTGTGGATCAATGATTTCGATATCGCCACTGTCTGTACATTTATAGTTCAAAGCATGGGCGCCACCATTATCGTAATACACGCACAGTATTCCACTAGCGCCTTTTCCTTGCTTTTGACATTCTTTTTCGAAGTCGGACCACAAATAGTTATCCCATTTATAGTCATTTGAGGACTTAGAATCAGAGTAATACGCATAATTTTTAATAGATGTTTCATCCGGTGGAAGTTTGTTTCCGCGCTCGTCAACTTTGTAATATTGTTCCGATATAGCTTTTATACTAGCGCCGTCAGTGTCACCAATATTAGCCTGCACATCATAACCTTTATTTCGAAGATCATAAGCTGTTGCACACGCCCAACAGTTAGTGTAAGTAGCAGTATCAGATATGTTAAACTTCGGGTTTACATTAGATACTTGTTCTTCATCAGAATATTCATACTCCTGACGGTGTATGCCAGCTTGGTTGAGCTTTTTTGAAGACTCAAGATACGCATTATATTCTCTATTTGAGTAGAAATACCGATATTTACCATTGGGTAATGTTATTCTAGCAAAATACTTGTGCCCTTTATTGTCCAGATCATTCCCGTTTTTACCGAATTTTACTTTTTCAGGACTAGCTTCTTTATCAAATGTAGGTGTTTTAGATTCCTTAGTCTCATTAAAAACTACATTCGGTTTATCCCATGTTGGGGCTGGGAAACTAATATTATTTCTGTTTTTGCCCTTCCATTCTGCATCAATAGAATATGGTTTTACATATCCAATTCCAAGAATGGTGTCGACAATATTCTTGCCAAGTTTTAAAAGAACTCCTTTCTCATGATAAACTTTGCTATAAGAGTTATTAAAAGTATCATAGAAAGAAGAACTATTCACAGACAAGGCAAACTGAAGTGTCTTCCCTGTGTCTTCGTCTGTATCTTTTCCTGTTACCTTTTGCCCTTCTTGCTTTTTGTAAGCATCATATTCCGCTTTAGTATAGAAATATCTATACTTGTTATGGCCCTTCTTATCCTTACCAACATTTACACGCTGATAGTATTTGTGGTTCTTTATCACTCTTCCGGAAAGAGCTTGAGAGATCTTGCTTCTTACGGAACTCGAAAGGCTATGCTCTAGATAGGGATCTGTGTAATACCTCATTAAGCATTGTACCTCCCGTTGATTATCGCCAATAATTCTTTCTGCGAATACTTCTTAATGACTTTATTTCCAAGTGCAATCATAAATGGTAGCGCTGTAGGATAAGGGGATATATTTCCAGTAGATTTATCGATTGCTACTAACTGGCTAAATGCATCTGTGCAATTAATAGGAGGATTGTTCATGACGAAACTGTTCTCTGTCTCCAGAATAGACGTAACGCATTTGCTTGGATTAGCAGCAACAACTTTCTTATATGCTTCTACTACATTAAGCATACTTGTACGCTCCTGCCTTTTTTGGAGTCTCGGCTTTCTTGTTATAGTTAGAAACTTCTTTTCTATAGTAATTAAGATCAGACTTCTTAGCGGCAATGGCAGACCCGATAGCAACACCAGCTCCATAGAACACAGGAACAGTTCCACCAGACATAGTAGCAACAATAGCAGCACCGGCAACAGTAGCAGAAGCTCCTAATACACCGCCGATTACAGTTTTAACACTAGCCCCATAGAGCTTACTAGTTGCTACTTTTTTACGTCCAAGATTGACGTATTCCTTGTTGACTCTTGATTCGTATCGGTCTTTCTCTTCAGAATGCTTCTCAATCTTTCTATTGAGCTTCTGATACTTTTTAAACGAATTAGTCTTATTCTGTTTCCTAGACAGAGCATGAACCTTATAGTATTCTTTGCCAGCTTTTACGCCGTATCTGATCTTTCCTTCTTCAGTGAGAGATCCGTCTTCATTCTGGTATCTTCGGATTCCCCATTTCATCCCGATGATGCCACTATGCTCCAAATAGTCATCGTAATATCTGCTCATTTTGATTTCTCCCTAATATTGATCTTTTTCTGACCCTGGACGCCATGATGAGAGATAGATAATCATCCTCCTGATCGTTTTTTATATAGTTCATTCAATGCTTCCTCTCCGGTTTGTCTCGAGACTGGTTTACCAAGATTTTTCTTAGAGTTAAACATAATAATGGGCATATCTGTGTCTGGATCGTTTATATCTTCGATACCGTCATAACCCTCTTTCTTAAAGCGATCATTAACCTTATCGTAGAGATCTTTATTTCTTGTATACTCTAATGTTAAATTCCTAATCGATTGATCATTTTTCAATAATTCGCTAACTTTTTGAGATCCTACTTCTTCAAGAAGAGCATCCATTACTTTCTTACCAGAAGCAATTCTAACATCATTTTTTAATTCATACATGTCAATATACGCATTCTCAGGCCACCATCCTGATTTTGTATACCAAGTTGTATAAAAATCTTTTCCATTAAATCGTCCACTATTTCTTACGTTGTCTACAGAAATATATTTACGGTCTAATTTGGCTTCATCTGCTGCTATATCATCGAGGTACTTTTTAGCAGCTTTTTTACTCCCACCAAGTTCCGGATCTTTATAGTAACGGTATTGAATCGTTCCTACAACTCTGGATGCTTTTGTTCTTTTTTTCAAGTTAATGTCTGAATCATGATCACGTTCATATTGCTCAATTTCAAGTCTCTTTCTTCCTGCTTCTGTAAGAGACCCATCTTTGTTCTGGTATCGTCTAATGCCCCATTTCTGGCCTTTAACGCCATGATGCATCAAATATTCTCTCATTTAAAATTGCTCCTTGTTCGCTTTATAAGCAACCCATGCATCCATAAGTGCTGCTACATTATCGATCTTCTTGTCACGCCGTTCCTTAAGCAGTTTCTGATTTCCGTTCGTATCGACAATAGTGATAGCATTTCCCATTGTGAATTGCATGATTCGCTCATCGAATAAGAGTGCTCTTTCGCTTGCTAGGATCTTCAACTCACCCAACGGAACGGATTCCGTTCTAGCCCCCTGTATTACTTTCTCGACACCGAATGGACCGTTTTCAGCAACCCACCTCTCTACGAAATGTGTTGCATTGTAAGGGTCGTAACCAAATGACCTGACGTCATATCCGGACTTCGTAATGAAATCATCCATATCGTCATACACCTGGTCAAGATCGAGAACATTTCCATCGAGAACAATAAGGCTTCCCTCTTTCAAGAAATCCTGGTACTTGTTATACATAGCAAGCGGAAGTCGTTTCATAGTCAGACTAGACACATAGCTTCTTGCCTTAACTCCATATGTGCCATCTCTAAGAGGGAACAGGAATGTAAATGCACAGAAGTCGTCTCCCATTGAAAGGTCAGCGCCCATAGAGCATGGCATTCCCCAGAATTCTTTCTTCGGATGGCATACAGTTTCTGCAAAGGTAAAGAAATATGTGAGCCCTTCCATTGGGATTCCAAATCTCTTTGCCAATATATCATTTCTGGTTGCTGGAGCGTTCTCTGCTCTTTCAACATCCTGCTGGTATGTCTCATAGCTAACGGTATGCCCAAGATTCGGATTCGCTTTGACCCACATATTAGGATCACTTACTTCTTTCACATCATCAAGTTTGTAATACCAGATCGACACATGCGGATTCTGGTATTTCCCTTTGAGGATGTTCATGAGTTCCATTTTGATTGTGTCGCCAGGACCATTTCTGACAGTTCCTTCTGAGCTAGTCATCACAATAAGCCAGTCGTCATTCTTGGAACATGACTGCTCGATCGGGGTAACAACATCTTCTTTAATGTCACCAGAAAGCCATTCATCGATAGTCGCAATCTTGCATCGATATCCCTGAAGCTTGTCGATCGTCATTGGACGGATACACAAAATAGATCCAGTAAGCTTGTTCTCGATACCTTTCTTGGTTGACGCCAGCTGTGCCTGGTTTACTTTATTCTTCGAAACAGAATTGTTTGTGCCTTCCGTAAGGAACTTAAATAATGGGCCACGCTTTCTTGCTATGGCAGTTCTGATAGGTGACAGCACTTCATCTGCTTGCTGCATTGTAGGAGCAGTTGTAATCTGTTCTGTAGTTGACGAATCTACCACAAGAAAATAGGACTGGACACATGCAGAGTACATCGTTTTTGCAGCGCCACGTCCTATTATCAAATACTGTTTATTAATAAGCCGCTTCTTTACTTTCTTCTGAACGTAATGCACTCTCTGTCCGTCCTGAACAGGCACACTGTGCTCTACGAAGTAATACCAGCCAAATATCTCTTCAGCCCACAATTTGAAAGTATCTAGCAGATGAAGATCTTCACCGTTTGTTAATGTTAGCTCTCCCTCACAGAATTTAATAAATCCATTAACAGCCTTATCGTCATAGTAAAATCGAGGATCTGCTATAAGAGCATCTATCCGGTTCATCTCCATAGAGATTTCCTGGTTTACTGGAATTTCTCCTCGAATTACTTTCTCTCGAAACTGCCCATAGTAAATTGGTGTTGCTGTATTGGACAGCATCAGTCAAGTCCCCAGCTTTTTAGAATTGGGCCAATAGTATCCATGTTGTTACTATTGCTGGCAGGAACATCAGACGCACTGTATCCACTTGCCCCTTTAATAATGCTCATAGATAGGGTATCTTTGTTCTTATCCTTGTTGCTATTTGGATTGTTGTTTCCTTTGTTCTTATTAGAATTGTTATTGTTGTTGCTATTTCCGCTATTGCTTAACGAGTTAAGGCTCTTTACAATCTTCGTAGCAGCAGTAATACCAGGCTCCATTTTGACAACAACATCACTGACAGTGTTAATAGTCTTGATCACTTTATCAATATCTGACGGATGAGCAGCGTTCCAGTCCTTTGTTTCCTGAGTAGCCATGTCTCTGATAGCTTTTTCATTACGAAGTCGATTAAGAGCATTGAAAACTTCGACATCGCTCATCTCGTCAAGCTTCTTGGCTGTCTTTGTAGCTTTATCGCTTAGATTGTATTTCTCTAGCTCGGCTTGCCTCTTCTTTTCTGCGTCTGCTTTCTTTTTCTTCTCAGCTCTTGCTTTCTTCAGAGCCTTAGCTTTCTTCTTTCTGGCTTTCTTCATTCTGGAGTTATAGATAGCGTTACTGTATACTCTAGAAACTCTTTTGCCGACTCCATAATGTATACGACCTTCTTCAGTGAGAGAACCATCTTCGTTCTGGTATCGACGGACTCCCCATTTCATTCCTTGGACACCACTGTGGGCGAAATACTGGTTGTTGTAATCTTCAGTTGATTCAAATAAATCTGTATAATAACGTCCCACTATTCCACCTCCTTTCGATCAAACGAATTGTTTATTCTCCACTCGAGTTCAGCGTTCTGTGCATTTAAAGCAGAATTAACAGATGAGCTTACTCCTCCTGGATCGAACAGCTGTTTCACCTTATTAGTTACATACTTTCTAACAATAGGGTAATCAGACTCACTATCAGAAGTATCATGGCTTGTATTTTGAAACATATCAGACCATGTCTCTGTTTTTGACTTGAGCTTATATGGTTCGCTTCCGACCCCAAGCTGATAAAGAATTAACAGCGACGTGTTTATGTCGTCTACAAGCTGGTCATCGAAGTCTGTATTCTCTGGATCAATGCCAACGTGTTTTTTCACTGTTTCCAAAATAGTATCTGCCATGTCATCCTCCTTTCTGCATTACCGAAACTGGTGCTAGAGCGTCTACTGGAGCAAACCCCTCTATACCGTATTCTGTCCATACTCTGTAGAATTCTCTGCCGGTCCAGTCGTAGTATGATTTCGACGTATCTGCTTCCAACAAAGATCCTCTGTCAACTTCTGTAAGAATTTCTTCAGAGTCAAGAACATTAGAATCTTCTTTTTCAACATCTACGTCTGGGTCTTTCCTGATTCCGAGTTTCCTGCATCCAATGACTCGGAACTTGCAACTTTTGTTAGCCATAGTTCATCTCCAAGGGCAAGTATCATTTGGGCTGCGTTCTATTGGTAAGTTGATGCCCAAATATTTCTTCAGCAATTCTTCGCTTCCATAGTGGATAGCCTGATGCATATCGAACGAGCAGCAGATAAGGTATTCTGGATTCAGCAGATAATCAGAAGAATTTTCTATGTCGTCTATGCTCATCGGATTCATGTGATGCACAAATATATGGCCTCGAATCTCCATACCAGGAATTCCAAGGTCACATCCATTGTCTCTTATGATTATCTCGTTACGAACGTCACGCCATTCTTTTGATGCATAGAACGCCTGGTTCATATATCTGTCGAAACCGAACGTGTCTTCGCATACTACACCACCAAGCTGGAGGTAATGAAATCTGTCGATAATGTTATCCAGTTTCTTCAGCTCGGAATATCTTCTAATTTTCTGGTTCGTCATTGTCGTCATCAATAGTGCCGTTGTATCGTTGCATAGCGTATATAGCTTGATCATACAATGCCTTGATCTCTTCCCCAGTATGAAGTGCTTCGATCTTTGCCTGAGCCAAATCGTTCTGACTCTTCAAAAGTTCAAGCTCACGCTTCTCTCTCATGGTTCCTAGCTTCAGATAATGCACTATTACCTGCGAAGAAGCAGTGCCATTGAGAAGTTGTTCCTCTGCTCGTTTGGTGGCAAGGTTGACCATATATGCTTCTTGTTCTTCGGGGCTTCTCGCTGGGTGTTTTCTACTACTTTTGATCGGGTCCCCTTTCTGTTTCATCAGTTACCACCTACTTTCTAGCTGAATCTAATTGGTTATTGGTGGTTTTTTATAGGAACGCATGCACTTTCGCCCTTAACTACTCTTGTGGAGGTGATCAGTAAGTTAAGAAGGAGACATGCTAAAGGAGCTATATGGTAGCTGCATAAGTTCGGAGATAGTGACTATTTGTGCGTATACGTATTACCGGTTGGTTTAAAGTGCATACGTTCCTATAAAAAACCAATTTTTACATCAGAAATGTTCCAAAAATATTACTCCGTGCAAATTTCCCAGTAAAAACAACTCCGAAAATATCACTCCGGAGTATTTTTTAAG
>Ga0256404_1001547_pt1 | contig 54898 bp, 47 predicted proteins | sample RumenRJG_01DNA_FD_185990 | JGI IMG/M metagenome (GOLD analysis project Ga0256404, IMG submission 185990) | Bovine rumen microbial communities from Lethbridge, Alberta, Canada - RJG_01 | ecosystem: Host-associated > Mammals > Digestive system > Stomach > Rumen | place: Canada: Alberta | collected... | reverse complement strand
GCCAATATCTAAATACAATACATGACTTGATGTGTTAGCGACGACTGTAAACTGTGACATAAAGGTTCTTTTATATAAGACATACTGCAAGTATTATGCCAAAAATATAATTTGACATAATGACAGTATTTATTTCCATTAAACCAGACCGAGCACCGTCCATCGTTTTGAGCTCAATATACAGCAATCTATGGGCAATGGGAGATGTGGTTAACTTCTTTACATCTTAAATAAGTAGTGCTTCTATAATAAAAGGTTATTACAAGAATTCCAGTTCGTCTATCTAATACTAAATCACCTTTGCGTATAATCTTCTCTTGTTATTGGTGTTTCTGGGTCAACAATGAGGACTTCATCATATGTCAAACCATAGAGTTGATAGACAAGCAAATCAATATTGTTTTCAATATCTTGCGTGTTAGCTACAAAATCGGATCTCTTTATATCTAAAATGTCATTAACTAGGTTGACAATAACCCTCTGTTTTTCAGATGTTGCAGTTGGGATTGGTAATGTACGAGCCTGCTTTATTCTTATTTTTGGAAACAATTCTGTATCACTCTTGAATTTTGAAGAATAGTAATATTGGCAAGCTTTTGAGTTAAGACAGGCTAATACATATTTAGTTTCATAGCGAGAGTTATGAATTTTAATAGAATACAAACTACGGTTACTGTATAACTTGTCCTTTTCGTACACAACAGTTAAAGAACTTCCTGTTTCTCTAATAAGAAGGCGTTCTCCTGTATAATAATAGTCATCTTTTGCAAATGCCATATACGTTTCTCGAGAAATGTATGACACCGAAGTGTGCACATATTTGTTAACATTAGATCCTGTAATAAAAGGGACGTCATCAACTCCCTTTGTCGGTTTTACTTGATTTCTGCCAATTTCGAATCCTCTTTGAATGTTGGATATTTTATCTAAAGCAAATCCCGAGCTGTCCATCTTTGAGAGAATTTGTCCACCTGGTATCATATTAGCAAAAGCCCAATTTCCATTTCGTTTAATTGTTACTAATACTGACGTCGGCATTTGAACATTCTCAAAAACGTTGTCACCCACAACATTTAAGCAAACCAATTGTGTTCTCTTTTCTAAGAATTTTCGAAGTGAATCAAACTTAAGTCCCTTAATAAACAAGGATGCAGTAATAAAGGATAGCACTCCATCATGTGCAAGTAATTGTATAGCTTTCTCATAAAAGAATGCGTACATTTCAAGGCAATCACCCGTCATAAACAATCCAGAATACATATTATTCTTTGGGACAACGACATATGGTGGATTAGCTATAACTATATCAAAACCATCTTTTACTCCAAACATCCACTCTGAGTCGAAGAATGAAGATGATGCGTTTTGGTCGAACATGTCCCAATTAGCCAAGAGTTGTGCTGCACCCTGGCTGACGAAGCCTGTATTCTCTATTGCCTTTGCAAGTTCATGACGTGTGTCTTTGATTTCCTTCTTCAGCCGTTGCTTGTCAACGTTCCGTTTAGCAAGGAATATCTGATGGTTCAACTCTTTAAGTTTTGTCTTCTTTGACAGAATTTCTTCAGTTGACTCAAAGAGACTTGCATCATAGCCTACAGGGATGAGTGTGTTCGCTGCCACAAACTTGGATTCAAGATTAGGCAACGGACGAATACCAAAATTGTGAGTAGCATCACTCGTTGGCTTCTGATCAACCACAAGAGAAATAAAGAAGCGTAACTTTGAAATCTGCACGGCTATGGGCTGTATGTCAACGCCGTAGATGCAATGTTCTATCAAATATAATTTACGAGCATAGTCGGGGTCGTTTATGCTCTTGTTGAATGCTTCCTCGATGTCAGCCAGACGTGCCTTGCGTTCTGCTTCCTCGTCCTCGGCGAAAGCGAGCTTTGACTGCTCAATGGCAAGGTCGATCATAAAGTCCTTCCACATCTCGTTTGTCGGGTCAAGTTGTCGCAGGACATGAACTAATTGCTGGAGTATGCCCATAGGGAATGCACCCGAGCCACAAGCGGGGTCAAGGACACGGCAGTTGTAAACAGCCTGCATGATGGCTTTTCGTTGTTCCTCGTTGAGTGTAGTCTCTTCTGTAGAGTAACTAAGCAACTTGCGATACTCTGGTTCCAATTCATCCCCACATGTACGTTTCAAATGGGCAACAAGGCTCTCATCTACCATGTACTGCACAATTTCACGAGGTGTATAGAAAGAACCTGTTTGCTTACGGGCAGAGGTCTTTGTTTCAGGGTTATAAGATGCCAATAGGTTCTCAAAAGCCTTTCCCAACAGTTCCGGATCAAGAGAAACTTCCTGGTCAAGTGGGGTGTTCTCTTCAATGGTGAAGTTATATCGTTTCAGAATGTCAATGATGCCTCGTGCCGAAACACTCTTTTTGTTGTTATCGCCATACCATTGTGAAAGGTCGATGCTACGTCCCACTTCATCACCGAAGAAAAGCCAATCGGGGAGGTAGAGTTGTTCAAGTGACTCTTTCCTTTCAGAGAAACCATCGTAATAGAGTTTCTCAGGTTTCTTGTCTAAACAATCGAACAGTCCGCCATTAAGGAATGGTACATGACTGTTTGCCATCTGAACAAATTCATCAGCCCCTCCTTCTTTGAATTCAGCCTTATAACGCATTAGGTTGTTTACATTATAACCATCACGTAAAAAACCTTTCTGTATAATCCGCAAAACGAAATGTTCCTGAAAAATTAAACGACGCGTTCCGCTTCGCAAAACGAAATGTTACTTTTTCGGGTTCCCTCCCCACAACGAAAAAACGCCTCAGATTTCTCTGGGGCGTTTTCTTTTTCTCCATGTTGTTTCAAACGTTCAAATCAAACTTCACATTCTCGTCGCCATCAAGCAGCTGGCGTGTGCGTTCCTGGTTGTTCTCGTATATGTGTACGTTGCCAAGGTTCAGCGTTATGCTTTTCAGAGGCAAATCTATCTGCCGAGCCATGAGGTAGAGATGGTAAATATCAGCCGGCAAGCCAAGGTTCGCGTCGCTGCTTCGCTGGTATGCTGACAGTACCAGTTCCCCGTCGTCTATCTGGAACTGCACGAGGCTCAGGCATGGGGCTTGGTTGCTCTCTGCACCAGTCTCACCGAGGAACAGCACATAGTTCTTGCTGTTGCGCTTCTCGCGGTTTATCTTCGCAATGAGTGGAGGCAGTTTCTCAAAGTAGGTCGGGTAACTGTTCACCAGGACAGAACCGCAATAGTCCCACCAGTTGATGCCCACGTCGCGGTATCGTTCCACGTTCCGCTCACCCTGCATAAAAAGTTGCAACTCATTCTTCAGTTTCTTCCTGGCTATGCCGTGGCTCTCGAATATATCGAGCAGGTCGGCAGGGGTCAATGACAACTGCTCATTGAGCAGGTAGCGGATATTTCCTTTCTTGTTCGTCTGGGTCTTTCCTTTCTCCAGAACCTTGCCCAGTATCTGGTAGTATTTGTTCATCGTTCAAACGGTATTAGAATGTTGTTTAAGCGGCTTTCGTATATAGCATGATGTCCGTGTAGGACGCGCTGTAATTCATGTGGGCATTGAACTCACGACGCTGGCAGTTCTCAAACGGGTTGCCCAGTTCCGGATGCTTACCCATCCAGTCGCACAGTTCAACGATAGAAGACTTGTTAGAGGTGAAATAGATAAAGCGATGTCCGGCAAGCACCGTCAGCACATCGAGGTAGTCTGACAATTTCCAGTACATCTTGTATGTCTTGCTGTCCGTGCTCAAATACGGAGGGTCAACCAGGAACACCACACCTGGCACGTCCTTGTACTGCTCAAACACCTCCCTGTAGTCACAGGAGGTAATGGTCAGCCCGTCGAGGTAGTCCAAGCACGGTTCATAGTCGGTCGTCCTTATATTATTATATAGTGTTTCCTTCTCCAGATCCGAAAACTCGGTGGCGTACTTCATAGAGAACATAATCGACGAGGACAGCGTGATATAGTCGATATAGCCGTAGTCGTGTAGGTATTTGCGGACGCAGGACAGCACACGTTCCTTTGTCTCCCCCAATATGGGCTTGTGGCGTGGCACATCCACAATCTCCCTCAGTTCTGCCAGCAGCGCATTGGTGACAGGCAGGGCTTCAAGCCGCTGGCGATAGCCGTCAAAGTCGTTATATACTACCTTGGAATGCGGCTTCTGGCACTTGGCTATGTGTGATAATAAGCCAGAGCCGCCGAACAGGTCCACGAATGTCGTACCGTCAGGGAACTGCTGGAGCACATTAATGTACTCTTTGGCAAACATACGCTTCTGTCCCTGGAAAGGAAGCGGTGCCGATAGATATTGCTTTCTCATTGTCTCGCTAATTTTATCACCGCAAAGGTACGGTCATTCAGCGAGACAAGGGAAAGTTCAAGCCAAATCACACTGCACCAGCCGTGCAGTTAGTCTCAAACTTCTTGATGATGTTGTACACCTTGCGCTCGCTCACCTTGTACTTGTCAGAGAGCAGAGTCACGATATACGTCACTTTCTCGCCACGTCCGTGCATCTTCATATAATCTGCGTAAAGTGCCACGTAACGGCAGTCGTCGGGCTTAAAACCGACCGAAATAAGCCTGTCAATAAGCTCTTTATTGAAATTTAATATCTCAAACAGCGTCATTTCATTATTTTTTTATACCTTTGTACCGCCAATCATTTATTTCGCATATAAAAACCCATACAGGGGAGTGAAGGGCATAGGCCCCCAGCTGTCTCCTGTATGGGTGCGTTGTTAATAAATGATTGGCGTCTATATTAACAGGCTGGGGGCTTTTTTATGCCCACCCCCAAGGGCTTCCTTCAGAGTTTATTCATCCCGATAGTCTTCCGGGTTGAACGCATCTTTCTTCTGCCATCCAGCATCCAGCGTGTCCTGGATAAAACGCATGGCCTTCGTGTAGAAGTCAGCCAGTTCCTCCAGTCTTTCAAACACCCGATACTTCGGCTGCTCGTCTGTACCGAACTTGAACTTCACGGGCAACGTCGTACCATTCGACTGTACGGCGAGGTCGTAGGCTGCCTTGTAGTTGAACTGGTTCTCAGAGGACAGCCACACAGGGTCGCCCTCATACTCGAAGCCGGACAGGATGGTCTGGTCGGTCTGCTGATTGTACCAGCCAATGACAGCGGCCTTGATTTCCTCGTCTGTCGGCTTGTGGGCGAACTCCGCCTCCATGTAGTCGGCAGATCCGTCCTCATGTTCCTGCACGTCCCAGCGGACGCGCCACTTGTTTCTTGCCGGGCTGACGCATTCAATCAGTTTTACACCGGCGGTTCCTTCTGTCCTTTGCATTGTCTCTAAGTGAAAACGTACTTGGTTCTACCTTTGCCGAAGGTCTCCGTCTTGATGGTGGTCTCGAAGGGGAACCCGTCGGGCATTTCTCTAATCTGGGCGAGGATATTCTTCATCTCCTCGCTGTTGGTGAAAAACTTCTTGGGCTCGCCGTTCTGCTCGATGGCCACGATGCAGCGGTCCTCGCCCTGCTCTGTCTTGATGCCTGTCTCGAAGTCCTTGACTACGATGGGCAGGTTCACCAATTCCCTGATGCTTACCACCGCACCAGAGAAGCGCTTCTTGCCGTCCTCCGGTTTGTAAGCGACTTTCAAATCCTTGAATGATTTCATCTGTTTGCCTGTTAATTTATTAAACAACATGTTACAATTGGCGTGCTTTGCCATGCCATAGAAGCTCGCTATCAATTCACGCCTTCTTTTCCTACTCCTGACCTCGTGCATCTTGCGGGCCATCTTCTGCTTGATGCGCTTGCGCAGTTCCACATGCTTGGAACTGTAAATCACATAGCCCAGGAAGTCGATGCCCTCACTTACCGGGAACACGCGCTCGTTGGCTTTCACCTCCAAGTCTATATGCTCCACCAGTTCGTGTACCACGTCACGCACGAGCCACAATTCCGCTTTCGATTTTCCGAGTACCACGCCGTCATCACAATAGCGGTAGAAATGACGCACGCCGTACCTGTCCTTCAAATAGTGGTCTAAAAATACAGACAATAAGAGATTGCCCAGCCCCTGCGAACTACGCAGCCCGATGCTGATGCCCGACGGCATCATGCGGACAAAGCCGTCCAGCAGGGCAATGAGCCTTTTGTCCTTGAAAATCCGCTTCACGCAGTACATCACAAAGTCCGGCTGCACGTTGTCGTAGAACTTCGAGATGTCGAACTTGTAGCAGTACCGCGTTCCGTCTGGATCTTCCTCCAGGTCGCGCCGGATATACGCCAGCAGGTCGTGCATCCCGCGTTCCTTGATACTGGCCGAGGTGGTGCGGATAAAGCGCTTGCGCATGTGCCTGTCCACGACATTCATCACGGCATGTACGCCGATGCGGTCATACATGGAGAGCACCTGTATCTTGCGCAGCTTGCCGCCTTCCACAATCTCGCGCTCCCTGTAGTCCTTCACGGTGAACGTGCCGGACGCTATACGCTCCGTCAGGTCCCGTATCACCTCGTCCCTATGCGCAAGGAGCCAGCGCCCCTGGCGTGAGCGTTTCCGCTTCGTGCCTCGGAGCACCGTATCGAAGGAGTCCGACATATTGCCGTACTCAACGATTTCCTCAATGATGTAACCTTCTCTGCGCATAGTTCAAAAATTGTTGTTTGCGAAGGCCGAAGCCTTCCTTCCGTGGGTCCAAGTTCTTCGAGCCGTTACCGACCTACCAAACTCTACCCGTCACTCCGTTTTTCACCTTTCCGGCACATGAGCGGTGTCATGTCCTCTTTATAGAGGTTAAGCCGCTGTTGGTGGGGCTCGGCTCCCTCGGCACCGCACTGGGGACACGTCCCCGTCGCTGTACGCCGATTTCAGTTTCTTTGGTTGTTGTCCAGACGCGACCCGACATTCGCATTCGAGTTCGACGCATCGTTATTCGCATTCGCGTACGACACACCGCCATTCGCATTCGCGTTGTTGTTGCCGCGATAGACCACACGGCCTATGGGAGCTTCCACCCTGAAAAGTGCATATTGTCAGCTTTCCGACTGCAAAGGTACTCATTTTCAGCGAGGCTACCGAAAATTCCACCAACTTCGACGGGCTTACGCCCGTATTTCTTGATGTCTTCGTACCTCAGACATCACGCTTTACGCTTTGTCGCTTCGCTCCCGTTTTCGCTTTTCCGCTTACGCTACCTCGACTGCCGCCTTGTACGCGGCCACGCTCTCCGCCACCACGATTTTGCCGCGGAAGGCCAGACGCGACCCGACATTCGCATTCGAGAGCGACGCATAGTTATTCGCATTCGCGTACGACACACCGCCATTCGCATTCGCGTTGTAGTCGCCGCGATAGACCACACGGCCTGTGGAACCACTGTAGTAATAGTAGTCACAATAGTATGTCGTGCTGCTGCCCGAAGCGGCTGCTGGCACCACGTCCATATATTTTCCGTGTGTCACGCCGTTGATCCAGCCGGTGGCCTCCACGCCCTTTACCCGTCGGTATGTTCCGTCAGGCATCAGGTATCGCCACTTGCCGCCGTTACCGCTGTCGTTCGGAACGTCCACGCAGTCCATCATATCATATTTATGGCCGTAGATGTCCTCGTAGCCGAGGCAGTTCGTGTTGTTCAACTGGTAGAACACCGTCTCGCCGTCCGTGTTCGTCTCCTTGTAGAAGGCCTTACCGTTGCCTTCCACGCCGCCCACGGTCGTGCCGTTCGTGTTCACCGTGTCCTGCATGCCTATCTTCGCAGTGCCGCCGGTGGTTCTGGTGTTTGAGTTTTGTCCCGCGCCGCACTGCATCTGGCTGTCTCGCCGCCCGTACTTGGCAAAGAACAGGTTGGCGATGTCGTTGTGCATCAGGCCGTCTATCTGCTGCATACCTCTTTGGGCAGAGTAGAAGTGGAAGTCAGTCCACGTCATGCTCGCTGCTGTCGAGCCGCCGGTGATACAGGCTCTCAGTTTGTCCCCGACCACGCTGCTGCCCACTACGGCGCACAGGTAGGGCTCCACCTCCACCCAGTCGGGTTCCATGTCCTCTATCTTCGTGCTGTTGCTCAGCACCACCATGTCAAACTCCGCAGTCTTCAGAATCGAGAAGTTCAGGGCAACGGCATTTGCCGGAACGTCGGCTATCAGGTACATGCCGGCAACGAACTTCGAGCCGAGCGTGCTCACCACTACCGTGCCCACTACGAGACCAGCTGAGTCCGTAAACACGGCACCCACAAGGTTCGTGCCTGGCACACTTGGGAAGCGCACTTTCTTGTAGCCGCTCACGCCCACCCTGCAGACGGCGTAGCTGTTGTCTGCCGTGTAGCTCTGCGCCAGCGTCTCCTTGCCGCTCATGATCTTGTAGTTATTCCGGTAGTCACCGGCATCCTTGATCTCGTCCAGGGTCACAATGTCGCAGTCCGGCTTCTTCGGCATACGCTCGTTGCTGCTCCAGCAAGCATAGTGCTTGCCGTTCAGGTAGTCGTTCACACCCTTGAACCAGCGGTGGGGCTCATACATCATCCAGTCGCCCTCCGTGCTGTCCAGCTTAGCCGCCGAGCAGTTCTTCAGTTCCTGGGCATCGGCGTAGTAGTTCGAGTTCTCTGCATGGAGCGGATAGATGGTCGCCTCGCCATCCCCATTGTTCTGCGTCGTCGCCACGCCTGCATGGGTGATGTTCCGCGAGGTCGGCTTCTTCGTCACCTTCGCCAGGCAGCGGTAGCGCCTCTTCAGCAGTGCCAGCACATGGCCGCTCGCCACATAGTCCGTGCCGAACTTGTAGCCCGTCCCGTTGTCCAGGTTGCTCACGTTGGCGTCGTCGCTCACCGTGTCGTCAAACTCCAGCATCGAGTAGTCGGGCTGCAGGATCGTCAGCTCCGGGTATCTCGCTTGCATGGCGGCATAGTCCTCGTCGTCCATGTAGCTCGTCAGCTGCACCGTGCCCACAAGGGCGCAGTAGTCCACGGCGTTGCCGCTCGCGTCCACGCCCTTCAGGTTCTTGTAGCGGTTCAGCAGGGTTCCGTCGTCTTCCACGCTGATGCCCTCGATGCGCACACGTTCCACGTTCACGCACTTGCTGATCATCGACTGCCAGCTGATGTTCGGGCAACCGGCATAGCGCAGCGTCTTCACCGTCCGCCAGTTCTGCAGCGTCAGTCCGCTCTCCTTCAGGTCGGGCAGATACTCCAGTCTCAGCGTCTGGATGTTGCTGCCCAGTTTGGCGGTCGTCAGAGGACAGCCCTGAGCAAACAGCACCGCTTGGACGTTCACGCCGCGAGCGTCCAGCGTCTTCAGTCGCGTCTGGTTCCTGAAGTCCAGTTCCGTGCTGCTCAGCGTGCCGGTCTTCGCACTCGCCTGACCGTACAGGTTCACGTCGGTCAACTGGCGGCACTGGTCCAGTACCAGACACCAGCCGGTGCTGCCGCTCCCGTTCGTCTGCAGGTCAAGCACACGCAGCACCTTGCACTTGTTCAGGTTCAGGTCACCCGTCAGGTTGTTCGCCGCTCCCTCCATGTTCAGTTCGGCAATGCGGCTCGCGCCGTAGATTCTTATCGGGTCGTTCACCGTGAAGGCGTTGCTGAACACCAGCGTCACCGTGCCGCCTTTCTTGGCCTCCTCGCTCGGCTGCAGGTGGGGGGCGTTGTTCGTGCCGTAGCCGAAGTAGTAGAGTTCGCTCGCCTTCACCACGATGGTGTTGGCCGCCTCCGTCGCCTGGCGGCTCATATACATGTCTATGTTGTCAGAGAGATAGTTGCCCGTCTCATACTTCGCGTCGAGCAGGGCGAAGCGGTTCTGGATGAACCAGTGCCTGAATGCCTGCTTGTCACCCTTCAGGGCGTAGATATACGGGTACTTCACGATGCCGGTCTTCGTCTGCACACCCTCGGTCTGGGGCTTGATGTACTTGATTTCGCCGCTCTTGTTGTAGGCTCTGCCGCACCAGTTCCCCTGCTGCTCCTCGTCGAACATCTGGTTCACCAGTTCCTCGGTCAGTTTCTCTCTCATCGTCGTGGCCATCGCCTTGATCTCATCCTTGAAGTTGGCGAGAACCAGGCACCACAGCCACGAGTCGTGGCCCTCAAAGGCGTATTTGTTCTTGTCGCTGTCCCACGTCTCTCGCGTCACGTTGTACAGGTATGCCAGCATCGAGTCGTTGCGGTCGCCAATCTGGGTGTCGCCGTCGTAATACAGCAGATACCACACCAGCGCATCCCACGTCGCGGCTATCATGTTCTTCGCCCGCTGGTCCACGTTGGCGAAGTAATCCGTGAACAGCCACCAGCACAGCAGGAAGTTCAGGTTCAGGTACTGGCTCACCTCCGTTTTGAACTCGCTCGAGACAAACGTGCTCACGTCGCTCGGTGTCGCGCCTGCCGGCACACAGTCCCTAATCCAGCCCCACAGACGCTTGAAGGCGTTTTTCTTCGCCGTCGGCGCATTGGCCCACTTCGTATCCTCGCCACCCGTCTTCGCCGGGTAGTTGAACTCCAGGGCGTTGTCAAACTCCGCTGCCGCCTGCGCGTCCAGGTCGCTCTGTCCCTGGAACAGGCACAGCGGCTGCGTGTTGTTCAGGAACTCGAAGGCGATGGGTTCTGTCGGCGTGAAACCATCCACGCCTTCCATGCCGATGATAGCCTGCCAGTCGCTCTTGTCGTGGTTCAGGTTGTACTGGCCGTAGTAGGTCGGCGTGTCCTCCAGGCTCTCTGCCGAGAACACGTCGATAGGAAAACCGTCCACGGCTGTCCTCACGTTGCTGTCCACCTGCTGAGGCGGGGTCAGGAACCCCAGCGACTTCATCAGGTTGTTCCACAGCTTCGCGCCGCCGGTGTTCTGAGCCATTGACGAGTCTGAGTAGTCAGCCTTGGCACAAAGGATCTTCACTTTCTTCTGTCCCACGCGCAGGGCGATCTTCAGTTCCGTCTGCTTCACGCCGTTGATATACATCTCCGGATTCTCTCCCTTCGCGCAGTAGATGCGGTAGTTCTTCGTCGGGTATTTCGTCGAGCTCGTGCCCTGGATTCTGATATATACGTTGTGCAGGTAGATGTACCGTCCGTCCGGAAGCCACAGGTGCACGTCGGCAAGGAAGTCGGTCTTCTTGTTGTTCTCGGCGTTCACAGGGTCCAGTCCGCCCTGGCGCACCACGAGCATGATGCCCTTGCCCTTGTTACGCAGTTTCTGGAAGTCGATGCTCCGTCCGTCCTCGCCCAGCACGTCGTTCTCTTCAAACAGGGCGGCCATCTCGTCCAGCGTCTGGCGGTTCACGATGTGGTTGTCCATTTCCTCGTCGTCGCTCAGCGCACGGTCATACACATGCACCGTCCGCACCTCCACGTCTGCACCCGTGCTGTCCAGCGTGATTCCCTTCGGCGTGTCCTGCATGAAGTTGTCGCTGTCACCGTAGATGTCGGCAGCGCAGCGCGTACCGTTCACGTAGAGTTCCATCAGGCGCCCTTCTGAGCGCTTGCCAATGACGAAGGCAATCTTCACCCACATGTCCTGACCGTACTGGCGGCCAACGCCCACGGGCTGGGTGGTCTTGTTGCCGTCCTCGTCCTCCACTTCCTTTGTCGAGCCGGTGTACATCATAGCCTTGTCTGCCGTGATCTGGAAGCCCTTCGTACCGTCCAGGCAACTCACTACGTCACTCTCCTTGTCTGTGATGTTGCTCACCTTCAGTTCCACCTCAACCGTGCGGCCCGTCGTAGCAGCATCCTGCGTGAAGGGCTTGAAGTCGATGTAGGCTTTCGCGCCGTTCATCAGCTTCAGCGACTCGCCGGTCCACCCGCTCGTCTGCCAGTCCACGTTTTCGAAGGTGGTCTTCACCTCGCCGTGCTCCCAGTGCGCGGGGTCGCTCTCGCCGTTGCTCCTGCCGGCGGCGCTCAGCTTCAGCCGGAGGTCAAGGGTTGCTTCCTCCACATCGATACTGCTCTTGGTCACGTCGATATAGAACGGGTATTCCGTCGCGCCGCTCACCAGTTTCATGGTCTGTGCGCCCTGCTCAGTGAAACGGTTGGCATAGGTCTGTGTGCTGCGGGGAACCGACACGTCCTGCACCTTCTCCCCGTTCTGCCACACACTCATCGGGGCAGGGGTAACACCAGCATCATATACGGCATACTCGAAGGTCAGCTGCTCATACTGTCCGGCTGCCAGCCGTGGGGTGCGGTGGTTGGTCGTGAAGATGCGTCCGTCCTGGAACGTGTGCTTCGTACCGATCAGCGGGGCACTGCTGCCGGCCTTGAAGATGTCCATGTATATGCTCTCGCTCCTCAGCGTCAGGTCGGCGCTGGCTTCCATCTCGGCCACCATCTGCACCGTGTGACGGCCTATGGTCAGTCCGCTCATCGGTATCGTGAAACTGCCGTTGGTCGTGCCGCTCCTGGTCACGGTGGCCGTCTCATACTGGCTGCCGTCCACATACAGGGTGACGACCTTCGTGCCGGTGCCTTGCACAGTGTAGGGGATTACCGCGCTTTCCGTTGATCCGTAGCCGCCGCTGCTCAGACCGCTGCTCAGGCTGTAACTGCTCTGCAGGCTCAGGTTCACCACCTTCACGTTCGCATACGCCTGCTTCGTCTGGGTCTTGCCGGTCGTCGGGTCGGTGGTCGTCGCCTTCACATAGATGTCCGTCGTACCCACCTGCAGGTATTTGCTCACGTCCAGCGTGTAGGTACCTTTGCTCACGTCTTCCGTCGTGACGCTGTAGGCAAGGATGGAGCCTCGAAGCACCCTTATCTCCACCGTTGCCTTCTGCCCCGTTGTCTGGCCTGCATCATCGCCGCTGGTATATTGATGGTCATAGCTCCACGTCAGCACGCAGTTCCCGCCTTCCTTGATGATGCCCTGGTTCACGCTTGCGCCCAGCACAATCTTCGTCGCCTGGGTGTCGCCGCCACCACCGCCACCACCGGCTGCCAGTGTGAACTGGGTAATGGCCGCACCGCTCTTGTTCTTCAGCGTCACTGTCTGGGTGCCGTCGTCGCCTTCCTCCACGTCGCTGTCAAACAGGGTCGCACTCTCTATCTCGTTGAACTTGCCGGCAACGACCTTGTTCTGGACGGGACTGGTGCTGGTGGGGTCGAGGGTCTCATCCACCTCCACCTCGTTCACCGTAAGGGCGATGTTGCCCTGGGCGTCTGGGGTCACCTTGTGTCCGTTCAGCGTCACGCTCTTCACCATGCCGCCACCGCCGAAGTCGTCCCAGCTGCTCTCGCTCTCCCAGCTATTCAGGCTGGTACCCACAAACTGCTTCGTCTGCCACTTGCCCTGGCTCACCTCGAAGGTTACGCACGCGCCTTTCACGCGCTTCTTCTCCTCCACGGCTCTGATGGCGGTGGCAAGGGTGTAAAAGCCGTTGTCCAACGGATAGGTCTCGGTCACGTTGATGGTGTTGCCGCCGCCGGTGCCGCTGGCCTCCACAAGGGCATTATCTTCGTCGCTCCAGGCATAGAGTGTGTCGCCCTGCAGGTAGAGTTTGTCCTTCCTGACACCTATCGGGTCAGCGGTAAGGTCGTTGTACATCTCACAACCTTTCCACGACATGCTGTATCTTGTGCCGTTCTTGCCCACAAACAGTTTCTTCGCCGTCACGTAGTAGATGGCATCCACACTGGAGAAGCTCTGCTCCGCCAGCGTCACGTCATCCAATATGTCGGCGAACCGGGCTGTGGCACCGTTCCGCGCCAACACTGCCACGCCCTCATACTGTTCCACCACTGCTTCGGCTGCTTGCGTGGCTTGCTCCGTCGCTTCCTTGGCATCGATGGCCTCCTGTGTCGCTTCCTCCGCTGCCCGCGCCTTTTCGTCGGCAGTTCCGGCTGCGGTGTTGGCAGTTCCGGCTGCATCCTCTGCTGCGCGCTTCGCAGCCAGTGCCTGTGCAGCTGCATCGGTTGCCGGCTTACCCAGCAGACTTACAGGCGCACTCACCAGTTCCGTGCCGCGAAGCGCGGGCAGGGTCTTCACCCCGTCAAGGCTCGACACTTCCTCCAGTTCCGTCACGCCCTGGCTCTCGCTCTTGATGGCGTTCAGCACTTCCTGCTTGATTTTTTGTTTCTCTCGCTCTGTCATAGTTAATCCTCCTTATTGTTCAGGTTCAACTGCTCGTGAAGTCCGTCGATAGCGGGACCCGTGCCAAGACGCTCCACTATTCCACATAGCGTACGGACTTCCTCTTCTGTGTAGTCAATGGCACCTTCGCTCTCATACACTTTATGGGCAAGCGAATGACCACGCATTCCTATGGTATTGCGATATATGAGGTCTGCAATACCTTCACGGGCATCTACAGTCGTTTTTTGTCTGTGGGCGATGCCGTCCCACATCTCAAATTGCTGAAAATTGATTTTTGCCATTGCTGTGTATTTTTAGTTGTTGTTCGTATATCCTGCACACCAGAGTTTGTTCACTCTGTCCCAGACGAGAATCACAAAACATCCAGAATTTACAGTCCAAGACTGTTTCCTGTTTGTTCGCCCGTCATTGATATTATGGCTGGAGTCGCCAACCTGTAGGGTATAACTGCCCGAAGACATCTGCTTGAACATATAAATCTGACCTTCTTTCGGGTTAGCAGGAAGGGTCAGGGTAATATTCTCGCTGCCTACTGTCAGTATCACGCCGTCATAGTCGCTCAGCGTCTGGTTCTTGCTTACTCGACGGGTGCGAAGACGGAAACCGCAAATGTCACCGTCGGCAATATACAGGGCATGATTGCCGGTGAAGGGCATGTCGTCCCAACTTTTTGCACCAGTCGCGCTGATATGGATTCCTATATTTGAGTATATTTTGATACCGTCATCACCATCGTCACGCTCCACGCTAACACGCATCGGGCACGACCAAGAGCCGCCGGAAGATGGGGGGACGGTATCGGCTCCTATATAGACACTATTGTTCGTGCCGTTAGTGTCCGTGAAACGCAACAGATCGCTGCTAAGATACATTTCACTGCCATCGTAGTCTTGCGATACCAGAGAATGAGAACTTATGGCGAAACCGCCTATCGTTCCACTGCTGGCATTGATTTCTCCTGTGAACTTACCATTCACAGCCTCGATGCTGCCGTCTTCCTTAATCTTGAAATTCTGGTTTGCTGTCACCAGTCCCTCCAGTTTGATGTTGTCAGCGGTCAGCTTAATCACCGTCCGCGTCTGTTCCTGACCCTCCTCGTCGGTGTAACTTTCCTCCACGCCAACACCTATCAGTGCCAGTTTCCCGTCGGGACCCTGGGCATAGATGCCGGTGCCCTCGGCTTTCACCATAATGCCGCTCTCAGCAAGCACGTTGCCGTTCTGGTCGAAGTTCTGGGCGGCTATCTTCACCAGCTTCTCACTCTGCTCGAACAGCGTCCGGTACTTATACGTCAGGCTCTCAATCTTGTCTGTGCTCAGTATGAGCATATACAGGTAGATGTCGCCAGTGAAACTCAGTTTGAAGTCGCCTGTGCCGTTCCACAGCCCGTTGCAGGTGTACTGCTTGTAGCCGTCGGTCACTGCCAGTTCTTCCTCCACGTCCATAGAGTTGAAGTTCTCGAAGCCAGCCTTGTCAACACCCTCGAAACGCACCTTCAGCGTGCCAGCCTCCGCGCAGCGGTACAGGAAACTCAGATATACCGGCTTCGCCTCCTTCTGTCCCGTCGTCGGGTTCGTCTCCATCGTCGGCTTGCTGCGCAGGTTCGCGTTCTTCTGGGTGATATACTTGTTCTTGATCCTGACCACCACACGACCGTCGTCTTTCGTCACGCTTGCACCGTCGCCTTTCTTGGTCAGCACGTTCTCGTTGGCCCAGATCCATTTGTTACCAACCAGCCAGAACACTGTCTCGTTCTCCGTCAGCCACTTGCTCAGCCCCTCGTCAAAACTGGGGTTGTTCAGGTAGCCTCTGTCAATGGCAAAGTCCTGGCGCAGCGCACTCACGCTGCTCGCTATCTTGCCCTCAGTTATCTCAAACTTTGTCTTGATGTCTTCGCCCGTTACCAACAGGAACGTGCCGCGCAGGTAGGCGTTGTCGCTGTACAGGCCGTTGCCGTGGGGCTGGTTGTCTGCCGGGAACCAGTCATCCTTGATGCCGTCCAGGTTGCCCAGACGCGCACGCAGGCAGTCCGTGAAGTTCTTCGCCTTCACACCGTCCATCACGTCTATGCGAGGCTGGCCGTCCTCGGTGGCTGATATAAGTATCAGGTTCTGGCGCAGCGCGTTCTCGGTGTTGCCCATCAGCACCACCTCGTCGGCTTCAGCCGGAAGACTGGCGTCAAACTCACTCGTTTCTACCAGTACCGAATTGCCGTCAACTGCAGCCACCTCCACCCAGTACGATTTCAGGTTGCCGCCTGTGAAGGTCTGGCTGCGCATCAAATCGTGTGCCTGGAAGGTATTCTCTTGCTCGAAGGTGATCTTGTAGTAGCCGTCCACCTCCTCCACGGTCTTTATTTTTCCATTGGCGGCACTCACCACAATCTGACCGCCAACGCTACGGATTTTCTCTACCAGCAGTTCAAACACGGTCATCACCTGGCGCACCGTCAGTTTGTCGATGGTCAGGTTAGCCAGTTCCTGCTCATCTATCCACAACTGCCATCCCTCACCGCCGAAGCCGTCCACGAACCTCGCGCTGCGCAGCAGTTGGCGCACCACCAGCGTCAGCAGTTCGGCATTGCCCTGGCCGTCGATATGGCCGCCTCGTGAACCGGCTTCAAAGTCGCCAGCCTCGATGCCCTCGTCGAAGATGATCTTTTTCTTGGCCCTGTCTGCAGTGTTCTTGCTCAGGAACTCCTTGTGCGTCCGCCGCGCGCTGTAGATGTTGTTGTCCGTCGGCTTTGTCTCGTCCCAACTCCTGATAAGGTCGGGGACGTTCACCGCACCCAGTATGCTGCCGGCATAACTCTTCGCGTCGCTGATGGCATCGTCTATCTTATCCAGTGTTCCGCTACTCAGTGCGTCGCTAATCTCCAAGTCCATCTGGCTTGGTAGGTTCACGCTCCGGCTTATGCGTGTGATTCGGCTCTCTCTGTAGCCCAGCCTCGGAAAATACTCCTGACTCTTCAGGCGCACACGTCGCCCGACCTCCAGTTCCGTGCCGGTGTCCTCTATCCACACATGGTCGGTCGGCGCCTTGTAGCGGCTCACGTCCTGGGTGTGCTTGCGGTTGTATTCCTCCACAGCGCTCTGGAACTCGGTCTCGGCAAGCGTGTAATACTCGTCCGGCATCCGGATGTTCCACAGAATATACTTGTCACCGGGCTTCGGTACCAACGTGTCGCCGGGCAACTGCCGGTCGTCATCGTAGGGCCATATCGTGATGATCTCAAACTCGCGTGTCTCGCTGTCGAAGTTCACCTCAAAGTAGTGGTCATTGTCCGTCCCCAGTCCGGCAAGTTCTGAGCCCTCCTGAAAACTCACGTGTTTCACCAGACCGCCTATCTCGTAGGCGTTCGGGTCAAACGTCAGGCCGTTGTCCTTGAAGTAGTAGATGGTATAGGGCTTGCCGTCGCTGTCCTGCACCTCTCTCGAGCGCACGCTGCTCACCACACCGACCCGCCGTGGATAGATGCCGCTGAAGGCTTCCTGCTCATAGTGGTGTATGACACCGTATTTCTGCACAAGGTCGCCCATGTCCACATACTTCGCACCGCCGGGCAACTGCAGTCGGCTTGCGCCATAGCGCTCCCTGTCGATGTTCCGGCTGCTGCCTATCGGGAACAGCCGCGTGTAGAACTTCACGTTGTCGGCCTTGTCCTGCTCCAGGCTGGTCAGCCCCTCGCCGTAGCCAAGCATAACCGCGCTGCCCCACTCACAGCGGCTCAGGTTCAGCGTCTCGCCGTCAAACCACCATTCCACGCCTACCGTCTCGGCAAGTTCTTTCAGGGCTTCATCGCAGTATTTGCCTTCGTAGTTGATCACCACGTTATCGGTGCCTTCCACGCTGCCCACCTTGAAGTTCGTTGTCTGGTCCATGCCGTCGTTGATGCACTTCACTATCAGGCGCACATGATCCACGGGACGGGCGGTCAGCGTGAACACTGCCTCGTTATCGCCGTCCGTGTTGTTCAGTACCAGAAAACGCTTGATAAGGCTCTCTATGCCGTACAGCTTCAGACTGTACTCCCATTCCACGCTGCTCTTTTCCGCAGGCTCGTATTTCTCCACGGCCCAGTAACGCTCACCGCCGAAGTCCACGTAGTCATTCACGTCGATGGCCACATGCTCATACAGCGTGAAGCCCAGGCTCAGCACATTGTCTGCCTGAACCTCCTTGTCCTGCGTACTGCTGTCGTTGGCTTGCAGTTCCGCTTTCTCATTGCCGTACTGGTCATATAGTGTTAGAAGCATATTCTAATGACGTTTTAATATCGTTTATATAATGGGTTCGGGTTCCTTGAACGTCACCTTGTAACGTCCTGCCTGCACACCCTCCTCCCACAGATAGGTCAGGCTCCGGAACTGGGTGCTCGACGAATAATACATGCGCAGGGTCAGTCCGAGGGAGGGGAAACGCACCGTCAGCCAGCCGTTCTCGCCCGTCTTCAGGAACTGGATGAACGCCTGGTACTTCTGCAGCCACTCCGTCCTCGTCTGCGCATATTGGGCAAAGTGAAGCGTCACCTCGCGCTCCTGGTTCGCCACCGTCAGCGTCCGGGAGTATTTCTTGCCGTTAGCCTCCCTGATGTCAACACCTACGTGCGTCTTCGTCTTGCTCGGCGTGAGGATGGCGTTCAGGTTATCCCTGCCGCCTTTCTTCTCCTCCGTCAGGAACACGCCGTACTCCTGCCAGATGTCGGTGCCGTTAATCAGCACCTGTCCTGATAGTATATGTGCCATAATCTATTTCACTTTCAGTCCGTCACGTATCATTTTCTTGATGTCTTCCTTAATCTCACCCAGCGACTGAGCGCTGCTGCCCGTGTTCGTTGCTATCTGGCGCAGGTGGTCCTGCACCGAACTCATACGGCTGGCTACGTCCTCCAGCCTGTCGTCCATGCTCGCCCAGTGCATCTGTCCGCTTACGAACAGCCCCTCCAGTTTGCCTGCCTGATCCTGGCTCATCGTCGTGAAGGCTCCGGCCTTGCCGCTCTGCTGAACGGTGTCATTACCAACAATGTCGATACCTGCACCCTCCATAGCCATCTCCATTACCTGTGCAGCGTTTTGCAGGACTGGCAACTGGGCTTCAATAGCAGCGGAGGCTTGCTTGGCGAACTCAGCAACAGCGGCCATATAGGCAGTCTCGTCAATCTGACCTGTCGAGTAGGCGATGGTCAAATCTTCAAGCTGCTCTTGGAACGGTTCGAAGATATTCTTCGTTATCATGGCTTTCAGAGCGTCCTGCGCTATGTTTTTGAATGTATCAGCGGCATACTCTCTGAACTTATCCATGACATCTTCACCATTGGAAAGCCAATCCCACAAAGCATCCGTGAGATTATCAACGAGGGGGGAGAATGCTTCGGACACATATTCATGCACCTCGTCGATAAATTCCCGTATCTTTTCGCTGTATTCAAGCAGTTGTTCAAGAGTCTCACGCGTCTCGCCAACCAAAGTCGGACCTTTTTCCAAGATTTTCTTTGCCACCTCTGGGTCGATGAGTTGCACACCTTTGACTTCCTCGAACAAGTCTTGTCCCCAATTCTCTTTCACCCACGACTGCAAGTCTTGCGTCTTTTCTGATCGGAAGAATGTTTTATGCCTTGTCTGCACACGCATGTTGTTGATGGCGGCAGTCTGACCTTCCTTATAGGTCAGACCGTCAATACCGGCTCTGACAGCATTACCCAATGCGGCTCCGACGCCTGAGAAGATGGCTGTGCCGATGGCGGCCACAACGGTCGCACCAAGGGCGGCACCGATGGCCGTTCCTCCAATCGCAGAACCGATGGCTGCACCAAGGGCTGCTCCTGGACCTGCCCCTGCACCGAATGTCAGGATACCTGCAACTATACCTATAATCGCTCCCAAGATGGCTGGCGCCCATTTTGAGAAACCGCTACTGGCATTCCTATAGATTTCTTGCGGCATCGCAGCTACCTCACCATAAGCCTTTGCGTATTGTGCGTTCAGTTCTGCGTTCTTCTTTAGTTGAGTCAATCCGTTCTCGTAGAACCATGACTCGCTGGTGAGTCGCTGTTCCAACTGCTCAATCTCCAACTCAATCATACGCATTCGCTTCTCGTTAAGCTCACGTTGCTTGGCAGCATAGTGCTCGTACAGCGACTCCGCATCCGGCAGCAGTTTGTCGAGTGCCAGGTTCATATCAACCATTGCGGACACAGTACCTGCCACGGCTGAGAACTGCCCAAGCGCCTTCTCGAAGCCTGTTGCATTGACGTTGATATTCTTGATGTTCTCAAAGGCACCACCAACAGAGCCAAGTATATTGCCGAGGGCACCAAGAGAGTCACCAAGTTTCCCGCCGACCATCTCACCGAGTTGGTTCAATGTGTCAGCAAACTGATTAAGTCTTTTCGCACAATCCGTTGATGCTTTAATCAGCTTGGTATAAGCCTTCGACTCTTTGTCTTTGGCTGCGGCGAGCAGTCGGCTTGCCTCTGCTTCCGTATAGGTGCTGCCTGTTGAAGCATTGATAACGGTATGGCCTCCCTTTACTTTGTCATAGATGTCCTGCGCATCTTTAACTTCTTTCTGAGCGTCTGCAAGGTCTTTCAATGCCTTAGTCAGAGCCTCAAATGGGTTTCGGTTATCAAGTTCATCATACATCTGCTGAAGAGTCTCTGTGTACTCCCTCAGTTGATAGGGGTCAAGGCTCTTGGCTGCTGCTTCCTTGGCATCCTCGAACTTCTTTATGAGTGACTGCAATGTTTGGGTTGAGGTATTGCCCAAATTCTCAAACGCGCGAATGTACTCTTGCGAGTTGCGCAAGTTGGTCAGTCTCTTATTGCTCAATTCCTCCTGTAGCTTCCGTTCAAGGAGCAACGCTTTTCCCTCGTCACCATTGGCACGCGCTTCTGCAATCTGATCCCGATAGTCCTCCGTGATAGCCAACTCTTGTTGTAATTCATCGCCATATTCCTTCAGGTACTGGCGCATCGACTGTAGTTGTGCCTTACGGCGTACTCTTTCCCGTTCCGCTTCCTCATCTGCTATTTCAGCCTCTCCTGCGGCAAGTTTTGATTTTGCCAAGGTACGGGCAGCATCTAATGCGTCCTTTTGGTCCTTAGTCAGTTCTCCCTTCTGCGCATCGCGCCATTCCTTTTCAAGAGCAGCAAGTTCCGCTATCTCTTTGTCATAGTCCAGACGCAACTGGGCACGTTTTTTTTCCGCCCCCTCCGCCATCTGGTCTATCTCAGCTTGACGGTTCTTTGCCTGTAGTTCTGTAAGTGCCTCGGCACGGTCTTCCTCTTCTTTAAGGTCATTGCCGCCACCATTGCCGCCACCACCATTTCTTCCAGAACCTCCAGAGCCTCCGGAATCGCCGCCACCATTGTAACGGAGATGAGCTGGTATTTTTGATTTGGCTTCAGCAGCCTTCTGTTCTGCCTGTTCCCATTTGTCTGCGTAGAAATCCACTGTTTCGTTAAGACCAGCCTGGAGTTGCCTGTTCGTTTCTCTGGCTTGTTCTCTACGATAGGCATTCACCTTATCCACGCCCGATTTAGTTAAGCCAAGGTTCTGTGTGTAGGATATTCCGGCACTGGGGGAATACATTGTACTGTAGTTGATGTCCCCAGCCGTCAGTCCTGCAGCCCTATATTCATCATCAGAAATCTTCTCACCTTGTTTGGCTGTCGTATAGTAATCTCCAGTCGCACGGCTTTTCACACGGTGCTCCCACTTTTCCGCACGTTCCTTGATAGCCTGTTTATAGAGATCACTATACGCCTCAGCCTCTGCTACGGCTTTTAATGCAGCTATGACTTGCGGAGCCATATTCACCAACACTTGTTCCGCATCGGTCACGGAGTTTACATTCAATCCTAACTCATGAAACTTGTTGGCGTTTTCCTTGATCCACTTGTTCTTCTCGCTCTCTGTCTTCAAGCGGCTCCATTGCTGTTGCAGGGAACGATATTTAGCCTCCACGTTACCTGCCGCCTGACCAAGGGCACGGGACATGTCTTCCTGTTGCTTCCTCAGACGCTCACTTTCCTCTCGCTGACGTTTCTCGGCTGCTGTTGCTTCTTTAGAGCCTACCGTGAAGGCCACCAACGCGCCTACCACAGTCAGGATGGCTGTCGCCAAGAGTACATAAGGATTTGCTTTAGCCACAAGATTGAAAGCAGCCTGCGCTATGGTGGCAGCCTTGGTCACAATTATACCTCTTCCTTCGGCTGCTGTTCGTATAGAGATTGCTGCCGCATGTGCTTTCTCCTGAACGGTACGGATTCCCATCATAAGGGAACTCTCTTTCTGGAGGTTGTTCTGAATAACAGTCAGGGCATTGCTGATGGCGAGTGTTGCCTGGAGTTTAGTTTGAATGTTTATCAAATCTTCCTGGCTTGCACCGAACATCTGGAAAACACTCACAGCGGCACCTGCAGAGGATGTAACGACATTCAAGCCTTGCGCAATACCATCCAAGTGCTTTGTGTCGGAAGCCTCTCCACGAATTTGGGTGTTGGCATCGTCCATCGCATCACGCAACTCTCCGGCTTTCTTTATCAGGTCCTCCAACTTACGCTTCAGTTCCATACCAGCAGCGGAGTTTCTCTCCGCATCAGTCATTCGGCGATATTCAACGGTGGTACTGGCAATCTCATTGGTCAGCAGTCTAAGTTGCGCTCTCATACTCTCGGTCTGCTGATCTGGAACTGTAGAGGAGGCATTCTTGACGATAGTGGGTATCAGTTCTGCATTTTTCTGTATAGCATCAAGTGCTTCGTTCATCCAGGTCTCCACCTGTTCCATTTCTTGCTTGGTCGTTTCAGCCAATGCAGTATTTCCACTCTCCAGGGCAGAGCGCAGTGTATCTTCCATAGAACGGAGCCGTCCGGCTTGTGCCTCGACAAACTTCACGTTCTGCTCGCTCGACTTCATCAGCACACCGGCTGTCTCTTTTTCAGACACACCCATAGCCTTCAGGGAGGCGGACATCTTTTCCACCCCTTGACGCAAACCGACAAGTTTGCTGTTGTATTTGTCTGAAGCCCTTGCTCCTTCCTCACCGCTTTGGCTCAGAACTTCGCCTAAACGACGAGAGGCATCAAGCAACTGCTCGATACCTGCACGGCTCTTATCTACTCCTTTCGACAAGCCGTCCTTCATCAGGAACTCTATCTCTACTGGTTTCATGCTTCTTGTTTTGTTTGTTGCGATGGCATCGCAACCTCGTTACTTCAACTGGCTTTGGTAAAAGCCGACAATACCTGCAGCTTCGTCCTCGGCACTCTGGTTCTCTTTCTTTTTCTTCACATCCACATAGCGCGGTGCGTCGGCAATCATCATAATCAGCGTCTGGTAGTTTACACCATTCAGAATGTAGTCAACACTCCAGCCTGTAGCATTCGCTATCGACCATATAAATCCGAAGGGGCTATGGGAGCCTTCCCAACGGCTCTTTAACTCCCCTTCCTTCCCTGGCTCAGTCTCAGCTTCATCGGATTCGCCATCTCTGCTGATCTGATAATAGGCATAAAAGGGCTTGTGCCCATCAGGGTCACGAACTTCTCAAACGCCGCTTTCTGGTACTCCCACTTCATGCGGTGGCGGATAAACCACGACAATACGCACGTCGGCAGCCACCAGTGGGGCATCGTCAGGGCTATCATGCGGCTCAACTTCTTGCCGTGCTTCGCCAGGAACGCCATCTGACCGTCATAGTCCAATGCTTCGAACTCAGCCAACGTCATGCCTACACTCAGCCACGTCCGCGCTATCTGTATCTGTCGGGCCATCGTCGGGCGCTTCATTGTAAGCCTCAGGTGCAGCGGTTCCTTCCGGAACGGCACCTTAAAATCCTTGAGAGGGAGGGAAACGCCCACGTTCAGCAAGGCTTCCGCTCCCTCTCTCTGGATCTCTTGGATGATATGCGCGTCCATCAGCCTTCAGCAGGGGTGTTGTTGATTTCGTATGGAGCACCACCAGCGGCGGGCTTGTTCACCTTCAACTGGCACTCTACCTTCGACACCTCGGTCAAGGTCAACTTGCCGCCAAGGTTCGCCAGGATAGTACCGTTCGGGATGGTCATCGTCTGACCGCTCACGAAGTCAATGGTCCACTGGCCGCTCTTCTCCACAAGGCTCGTCGGGGCTTTCCATCCAGTAACGGTGGCATTTTGCCCCTCACCAGTAGTTACCAACTCGCCGCCAAGCACGTTGTGCAGGTTCTCGTAGTCTAACTGGATGAGGTTGAACGTCGGGCTGATCTGACCGTTCTTCTGAACCAAGGTCAGTACCGGGGCATCAGGCACCTGCTCGGCTTCCACGTCGGTGGTTTCTGGCTTCGTGCCGCCCCAGTCCCAACTGCCTTTCTCAATGTAACCGATTACTGCGGTTCCAAACTTTACGGCTGCTATGCCGTAGATAAAATTCTTGTTCATTTTTTCAGTTTTATAAAGATGATGATTGTTGCTAATATACCGGACAATAGTCCGTAAAAATACCATTTCAATGCCGTTCCAATAGCATTAGGGGGCTTTTCCTTCACCTCCTCCAGTTCATGCGACGTGGCTGCCAAGCGGTTTTGCATCTCGTTCAGGCGCTCATCGTACTGGCTGTGAAGGTTCCGTATCTGGCGCTCGTAACGCTCGCACTGCAGCTGCAGACTGTCGCACGAGGCATACACATAGATGTACTCGGGCTCGGTGGCAGTAGCTGCCTTGCGTGATACCTTCACGCTCGCCTGACCGCTGCGCTCTGAATAGCTTGCTCCGGCAGGGAGGCTACGGAGGCTGTCCGTCGCTATCGTCAACGTCACCGCCGACATCGGCACCTTCACTGGCTCCGTCCGGATTTCTACCAGTTCGCTTACGCTGTCTATAGCCAGGCGAATCACGCTGTCCGTGCGTATGGTTTCCGACAACTGCTCTTCCTTTGCCTTCGTCACGCTCTTTCGATGTGCGGCGCATCCTGTCAAGAACAGGACACTCAGCACTATAGCGGCAACTGTTGGCATCGTCAATAGCTTTCCTGAGCCGGGCCATCTCGCGTTTCGTCGAGCCAAGGTCTTTCCGTGTCTCATTCAACTCTTGTTTTAAGGGTTCTACAATGTTCTCAACCAATATACGGGTGGCTTGCTCAGTGTTTGTTATCTTCACCGTGTCGCTTTCGGCCAGAGCCTTCTCTGCCTCCGCACGCGCCTTCTTCAAGGCACTCCGGATGGTCACGATGGAGATAATGGCACCGACCAGGCTACCGCCTAATATCACGTTGAGGATTTGACTGAGGTCCATTTCCATATATCAACTATTGATTGATTCCTATTTCTTTGAGCCACTTTTGAACGTCGAAACTCGGACAGGCCTTGTTAGCGACCTCCCTGTGGCCGATGATCTTCACTTTCGGGAAACGTTTGTGGAAGTCCAGCACATAGGCTTTCAATGCCGCTTTCTGTGCCGCAGTCCGGGTGTCTTTCGGAGTCTGACCGTCAACGGCCAGACCTCCGACATACACCACGTGGCGGCTGATGGCATTGTAGCCCACTGCTCCGTTGGTGATTTCCCAAGGGTCCACTAAGGCATCCTCGTTGTTCTTCACCAGACGCTCCACCTTGCCGTCCAAGTGTATCATATCTGTGTAACCCACCTGCTTCCAGCCACGACCACCCTTCGACACAGGGTCTGTGTGCCAGTGGCGAATTTCACTGCTTTTCACCTCACGGCCTTCGCGCGTGGCTGTGCAGTGGATTACAAGATATTGCAGGGGCTTACTCATTGCTTCTCGCTTTTAGGCTTCTCACCTTCCGCAGGGGTCTCTGGTGATTCCTCCGCAGGGGTCTCTGGTGATCCCTCCGCAGGAGCCTCAGGGGTTTCCTCGCCAAGGGTCACGGCGGCAGCCTTCTTGCCCTTATACTCGGCGCACAGACCACGCTTAACGAGGTCGGCAGCACGTTCCTTGTCCTTCACTTCCAGAATGGTCTCTGGCTCATAGACCGTCACATGGTCGGTCTTGTCACGAAATACGTTCTTTACAATCAGTTTCATTTCTTTCTGTTTTTACGGTTTTAACTTGGGGTTACTTATCCTTCAGGAATAGCTGCTGCAGTAGCCTGATAGCCGCTCATGATCACGCCGCCGGCATCGGCCTTCTTAGGCAGACAAACGAAGTAGTGGCGGAAGTTGATCTTGTTGCGCTGGTACTCCGGGTCGGTGCTTGCCTCGCTGTAGTACATCTTCGTAGAACCGGTGGCCTTGAACACACGGGGAACGTAGAACGCAAAGGAGCACTGGAACTCGCCAGTCTCAGCGGTAGCACCGACGGCTTTCTTCTGACCTGCGGTGGTGTACAGCGGATTGTTGGCGAACTCGTAGATGTTGAAGCCGAACAGTTTGCCTACGGTACCGTCATTGCGGTTGATGTTGTACTGCTCCTTGAACACTTGGCTGGTCTCCAGCAGGTCGTTCACATGGTCGGTGCACAATACCAGACGGCGGTTGTCGGCAGGAACCTTCAACTTGTCAAGCGCACGCTTCAGGTTGATAATGTCCTGGACGCACAACTTCAGTCGGCCTGTGTCGGCATCACGCGCACCAGTAGTAGTCAGTACCGGGGTGGTGGCTGTATTCTTCTGCGCACACAGCGCATGGGCTGCCTTCGCAAACTTCGAGTCATTGATGGCATTACCGTGGCTCTCCTTCACGCGCGACATCTTGTCGTAACTGATGGCGTAGAGTTCGTCATCGGTCACAGGGGTCACCTTCGTCTGGAACTTGTCAAGCTGAATGGCGATGTCTGCGTCATTGAGTGCCTGCAAGGGGATAGGATAGGTCGTGTTGTTGATCAGCACGTCAGGGTCAACGCCTACCTCCACAAGGTGAATCACGTCATTGTTCACGATACTCGAACTGTCGGGAATGCCGTCAAGCCATGTGGCTTCAAGGCCACGGCGAAGGTACTTCACCAGTTCGCCGATCCAGATCTCGGTATAGACTCCGGCACGGAGGCTACCGGCAGGGGCGACATTGCCCACGGTGGCGGCTAACACATTCAGGCCGACGGCACCCACGGCGGGGTCAACGCCGACCACGGCAGCAAGGGTGCTGCCCATCACGCAGTTCACCAGAACCGCAGCGATCATTGCAAAAAGTCGAATCATTTCTCTTTTCTTTTTTGTTGGTTTAACTTCAGATTTCACATTCAATGCCGTACTCGGCCTTGTACAGTTTCTTGTACTGCGCCGGGTTCTGCTCACGCATCTTCGACAACTCGTCGCTCGGCACGTCGCTCAGTTTCTTGTACTCAGCATGGCCACCGGCTGGAGCACCGCCGCCATTCACGATGTTGCTCAGCTTTACCTGGGGCGACATGGCGTCGAAGGTCTGCTTCAACTCGTCGGCACCAATTTTCTTGCCGAGGTCCAGGAACTGCTGCTTCTTGTCCTCACCGATCTTCTTCTCGGCAATGGCAGCGTTCACCAAGGTTTCAATACGGGCGGCACGCAGCGTGTCGCGTTCCTGGCGCAGGGTCTCAGCCTCCGCACCGTCAGCCTGCAGCTTTGCCAGCTTCGCGTTGATGGTCGCTTCGTCGGCATCCTTAGGCAAGCCCAATTGAAGGGCTAACTTCTCTTGATCCATTTGCTTTGGTTTTTGATTTTTGTTGTTATTACTATGCAGCAGCGGCAACTCTACACCGCCGTCTTTGCCTAACTCTATGCGCTTGCCGTCTTTCTGCAGCACGATGGCATCGTCATTCGCGCCAATGTCAACAAGCGACACCTCAAACAGTTTGCTCTTGCTGATGGTCGGGCTGGTCTGACCCTGCACCAGGTGCTTCGGGTCTTCGCTCAGTTCCAGAATGTCGATACCGGCACTCACCATCTTCAGACTGCCGAACTCCCACTGCTTCTTGCAGCGCTGGCTCAGTTCCGTGGCCTCGTCAAACATCAGTTCGCCGGTCACCTCGTCACCTTCCACCTTCAAGTCTTTCACATAGCCGATTACCTGACCGCGCTCGTGCATATACAACAGTACAGGGTTGCGGTTGTACTGCTCCACGTTCATGCCCGCCGTCAGTACCCTCGTGCCGTAGCTGTTCAGGCTCTCGTTGCTGATTCTTACTCTTTTTGTCTTGCTCATTTTTTCGTTCTTTATGCTGTGCGGAAACGCACAGCTGCGATTGTTTTTTGTGCAAAGTTGCGTCCTTTAATCGACCCTACAAAAAAAGTGTGAAACGGTTGCACACTTCTATGAAACCATTGCACACATTTTTTCTCTACTGCCTGAAAATAACCAACTTTGCACCAGTTTTCAACTCCTTTAATAAAAACGTTTTTATGACAAAAGCAGAAATTGAAAGAAAGAAACAGCTCGGACGGTCACTGTACATGTCCGGCATGGAACTGACGGAGATTGCCGACCAGTTGGGCGTGTCAAGGCAGTCTGTCTCTAAGTGGTGCAGCACCGACGGATGGAAGGAGGCGCGTGCAGCCAAGAATATCTCACGCCCTGAACTGGTCAACAAGTTGCTCCTCGCAATAGACAATCTCATTGCACAGGTCAACGAGTCCGGGGACCCAGAGGCTATCGGGGCACTCGCCGACAAACTGTCGAAACTCTCATCAACGATCGAGAAACTCGACAAGAAGGCAAACGTCATCGATGCCATCGAGGTCTTCATGGCATTCAACCGGTGGATTCAGGACCAGGCTTGCTACGATCCGGACATCACGCCGGAACTTATCAAGGCCATCAACAAGTACCAGAACAAGTTCCTCATGGAAAAGATGTCTCACCCTGCAGAACTCTAAACTATGTCCACTATAGCGGAATTTAAGAAAGTACAGGAGGAGTGGAGGGAGCATTGCCGGCAGATCCAAAACCTGACCGACACGAAAAGTCTCGTACGTGAGAATGCCACCCAGAAGGAGCAGCGCATACGCCGCCTCCAGAAAGACTATGCCGCTTTCTGTGAGTATTACTTTCCGCATTTCCTTACACTCCGTGACAAGGTGACTGGCGAAGCCATACGCACCATCCACAATGCGCCATTTCACAATGCGGCAGCCAAACTCGTAAAAAACACGCCGAACCTGAAGGCGGTCTTCAAGTGGCCACGCGGTCACGCCAAGTCCACACACTTCGACATCTTCATGCCGCTCTGGTTGATGTTCCAACCGAAGCGGCTCATCAATTTCATGGTGATTGTCGGAAAGTCCGAGGACTCCGCCGACCGACTGCTGGGTGACATTCAGGCGGAGCTCCAGTATAACAAACGCATCATTGCTGATTTCGGCAAACAAATGACGCTCGGCAACTGGACGGAGGGTGAGTTCACCACCAAGGACGGGGTGTATTTCCTGGCTTGTGGCCGTGGGCAGTCGCCACGTGGTCTCCGTAAGCGTGAGTCGCGTCCTGACTACATTGTCATCGACGACCTCGACGACGACGAACTTTGCCGTAACGAGCGGCGTGTCCGCGAACTCACCGACTGGGTGAAGGAGGCACTTTTCGGTGCTCTGGATGTAGGACGTGGCCGCTTCCTCATGGTCGGCAACCTCATCTCCAAGACTTCCGTCCTGGCGAATATATGCGCTACAAAGGGCGTCCACGTCTCAACGGTATATGCCGTTGACAATGAGGGCAACCCCGTATGGAAAGAGAAATGGACCAAGGAGGAGGCTCGTGAGTACATGGAGTTCGTGGGCTATCGTGCCTGGAACAAGGAGATGATGCACAACCCCATCGTGGAGGGCACCGTCTTCCGGCAGGAATGGATCAAGTGGGCGAAGCGTCCAGCGTGGAAGGACTTTACCGAATTTGTCCTCTATATCGACCCGTCCTGGAAAAGCAAGAAGACCAACGACACCAAGGCGGCCAAACTATGGGCAAAGCGCAAGACGGAGCTCTGGCACCTCCGCGCTTTCGTGCGCAAGGCATCGGTAGCGGAACTGGTGCGCTGGTGTTACGACCTCTACGAGTGGAGCCAGGAAGTAGGCATTGCCATACGCTTTGCGATGGAGGCTTCATTTATGCAGGATATGATACTCGACGACTTCACGGAGGAGGGCAATCTGCGTGGCTACCAACTCCCCATCACGGGCGACACGCGCAAAAAACCGGACAAGTTCCAGCGTATCGAGGCCATCAGTCCGCTCTGGGAGCGTGGCTTCGTGTTCTACGACCAAGCACAGAAGGAAGACCCCGACATGCAAGCCGGACTGGAGCAGCTGTTGGCATTCGAGAAGGGTATGTCCGGGAACGACGACGCGCCTGATGCCGACGAGGGTGCCATCTGGATCCTGCAGAGAAATACAAGACAACAGATTTATTCACCGAGGTTCGGCAAACGTCCGACCTCCAAAAACCAATGGTAATATGTTCCAACTCATTAAAGACCTCATTTTCGGCTTCCGCTTCAAGCGTGCCGTCAAGAAAGCAGACCGCTTTCACCATATCACGCACCGTAAATATATGGTGCTGGTCATTAACAAACACCTCGAAGTCCTCTCCAAGCAGGAACTCAAAAAGTTCATAGCCGGTGGGGTGTTCCGGAAAGGTACCACCATTGCCGACCTTGAAGCAAAGGCTCTTTACATAACACTCTAAACTTCTGGCTATGTTTATCACGGATGAAGACTACAAGGTGGTCATCGGCGACCAGGCTCTGAAGGTTGTCTCACAGGTCAGCCAGGAGAACCGGGCCAATGCCGAGACGGAAGCCGTCGAGGAAATCAGCGGCTACCTCAGACCCAAATACGACACCAGCGCCATCTTCAGTGCCGTTGGCACGGAGCGGAACAGGCTCGTGGTCATGTACACCTGCGACATCGCACTCTATCACATGGCTGCATCGGCACCGCAGAAGATGGGCATGGAGATACGAAAGGAACGTTACGAACGCGCCATCAAGTGGCTGGAGGGAGTTCAGGCAGGGAAAATCGTGCCGGATCTGCCACTTGCCACCGACGAGGACGGAAACCCCGTCGGCTTCCCGATGGTGTACGGCTGTCAGAAGAAACTACGTCATAACTGGTAACAATCATGGGAAAGAGAAACAAAAATACAGACAATAAACTGCTGGTGCGCACTCCGTTCGGAACATTGCGCCTGGCTAAGAAGGATGCGCAGCGCTTCAAGAAGACGGTCATGGAACTACAGCGCACCACCGACTCGCTCACCCGAAAGGATATCGGGGACTGGAGAAATGCCTGGCAGTTGGCAATAAACGTGGATAGTCCGAACCGTCAGAGGCTATACGACATATACCGCGATGTGGAGGTGGATTTGCACCTCTCCGGCTGCATACAGCAGCGCGAGGGCTTTGTCATGGCCCGTTCCTTCAAACTGGTCAACGAGAAGGGTGACGAGGACGAGGAGGCAGCAAACTACTTCAACACCTCCTGGTTCAAACTGCTAATGAAGTTCGCCCTCGACGCTAACTACTGGGGGCACTCGCTCATAGAACTGGGCAACATCACCACCGACATAAACGGACGGCAGACCTATGACGGGGTGCGCCTCATTCCGCGTAAGCATGTCATTCCGGAATATCACCGTGTCGTTCCTGACCTCGGACAGGACTGGCACACCGGCATTGACTACCACGACACACCGTTTGCCGACTGGCTCATTGAGGTGGGGCAGCCAGACAGTCTGGGGCTTTACCTCAAAGCCGCAACACAGACCATCCCGAAGAAAAATGCCCTGGCGTTCTGGGACACCTTTGCCGAGATCTTCGGTATGCCGATGCGCATTGCACGGACCACCACACGCGATGACAAGGAACTCGCCAAGATGGAAAAGATGATGGCCGACATGGGTACCGAGGGATGGGGCATATTCCAGGAGGGTACGAACATCGAGGTCGTGGAGTCTTCACGGGGCGATGCTTTCAATGTCTATGACAAGCGCATCGATCGTGCCAACTCTGAACTCTCCAAACTTATCATCGGACAGACTATGACCATCGAGGACGGCTCCAGCCTCTCACAGTCTGAAACGCACCTTGAAGTCTTCCAGAACCTCATCGAGGCGGACTGCGACACCATCCGTGACATGGTAAACAACCAACTCCTGCCGCACATGATCCGTCACGGTTTCCCGCTCAAAGGAATCCACTTCGACTGGGACTACTCGGTGGACTATACGCCGGAGCAACAGGTGGCATACGAGACGATGGTGCTCAACGAGTATGAGGTGGATCCTGCCTACTTCGAGGAGAAATACAACATGCCTGTAGGGGAACGTAGGCAGATGCTGCCGCCTGTCGCGCCACCAGAGCCGCCACAGGGCGATGAAGACCCCAAAGGCAATAAAACGCCCAAGCCGGACAAAAAGACGCGACAGGAACAAAATGCGCGCCCTTTTTTCGACTGAGCCCCAGTGATTACCTGGGGCTGCACGAACGCTATGCCCGAATCCTTGCGGACGGCGGTTTCCCCGTCGCCACTTTCGCCCGTGAGGACGAGATACGTCAGGAACTCTCGCGCCTGTTCGAGGGAATGATGAAGACACTCTACAAGGAGCAGGGGTCACAGTTCCGCATAGAGTTACTGGAGACACCGAAAATGCAGGAGTTCATAGAGACACATGCCGACGCGCTCAACTCCGGCTTCCAGCAAGTCAAAATGTCGGATGCCATGCGCCAGCGTCTTCAGCGGTCGAACTACATATTCTCCGGCATGAAGACGTTCCACGAACTCAATGAGGCGTTCCCGTCTCTCATCGACGAGAATGGCAATAGAAAACCATTCGAACAGTTTTTGAATGATGTTCAAAGGATAGACCGTACCTACAACCAGAACTACCTTCGTGCAGAATATAACTTCTGCCAGGCCTCGGCTGACATGGCTGCCAAGTGGGAGGGCTTCATGCAGGACGGCGACCGATACAATCTGCAGTACCGCACTCAGCGAGACAAAAAGGTGCGTCCGGAACACGCCGCGCTCGATCGGGTGACACTCCCGATGTCTGACCCGTTCTGGCAGGAGTATTACCCACCAAACGGCTGGAACTGCCGCTGCACCGTCGTACAGGTGCGCAAGTCAAAATACCCCGTGACACCACACGACGAGGCAATGGCGCTTGGTGAGGAGGCTACGGGCAAGGACACCAAGGGCATCTTCCACTTCAATCCTGGCATAGAGCAGAAAACTATTCCGGACTACAACCCGTACACCATCAAACGGTGCCGGGACTGCGACATTGCAAAAGGGAAACTTGACCTCGCTTTCATTCCTGAAAACGAACTATGTGCTGCATGCCGGCTCGTACATAAATTAGAGAGAGAAGAACCCACCACATCTCCCACTCGCGCTCAAATAAAAAGAGCACAGAAGGATTTGATACAGTGGTGTGAACAGAATTTGCCAGATGACATGGATGGCAAATTCCCTGCCAAGAGACTCAAAGTTGTATCTTCTGATATGCTCGAGATAATCATCCGCAAGAAATTCTACAATGAATCTATTAGTAAATACAAAAGCGATACACTTTATCCTATCAAATTGGCTTATGCAAAGCAAGCACATGATTTAATAACAAAGGCAACACTCATCAATCCGAATGAGCCAAGTAAAGACCATCCTGATTCAACTTTTAGAGTGTATGAATATATAGATGATTGCTATCGCATAGAGATAAAAATAAAGTGTAATAGGGATGGAAATTTCATGCACATCATCAGGGTATATAAAAAATAAAAGCGCTATTTCCGTCGCCTCCTTCGTGTGTCTCATGTAAAACATGGACTGAAGATAACTTGAAATGTCGCTTTTATATCTGCAAAGGTACAAAAAAATCCGTTACTTCCAACAAAAGTAGCGGATTTTTTTCATTCTAAGGCTGTTTTTCTTGCTTTATAGGCTTTTTATTGCCACGCACTGGTAGGTTTCTATGTTCTCAATTATCTCCTCGTGGTTGTGGTTTGTGCTGCTTCCCACAAGGTCAAACTCCAGAAACGTCTTGCCTCTCCTGCAAGCCAACTGCAGGTGTATTGCCTCCAGCAAGTCGAACACTTTCAGGCTCTGTTCACGGAACTCACTGTCTGCAGAACTGCTGCCCTGCCAGTCAGTCACCACATGAAGGTGCACTATGGGCTCGGCACGGTACTCCGCTCCTGGCTGTATGGCGTTCCACTGGATGGGCTGGAACTCCACGAACACCGCCGGACGCTCCCAGTTCTCTTCCTGCTCGATGAACTCCACGTTGTGGTTCCACAGGTCGATGTGCTTGATGGCTCGTTCCCAACCTTCAGGAATAAAGCCACCGGCTTGTTCTTGTACTGCTACTGCGTAATCGCCTTCTGATGTCACATATAGTTTGGATAGTTGCTCTATGAGCATCTGATATACTTCTTTTCTCATTTCTCGTGTATTTCAAAATTGATGGCTTCTTCGATATATCCGCTCAGGTTCTCCTCGATGATAGTTCGCACCGCCTGCTCCACCTCCGGGCTGGTACCGAGGAAACGACGGCGCGGGATCTTGATGGTAGTACCGGCTTTCTTCAGTGCCATGAACTTCCAGAACTCGGCTTCGTCGCTCAGTTGCACCGTCCGTTTGTCATTTCGCCGGCTGCCGTCTTTCTTGCGCCCAAAGGAGCCGGTCGCCTCGTAGTATTTGTGCCAGAAGTATTTCTTCATCCTTGGGGTAACTACTATCTCACCACCCTCATTGTGAATGGCAGCGTAGGGCAGGTCGGTATAGAACGTGATGCTGTTCTCGGTAGTCCGGCTCTGGATGCTACGGCGCAACTGACCCGTATCGACGAGGATATGACCGTCTGGACGCATCGGGCTACGCCTGCGCTGCCATGCCTCACTAAAGAATGCCTCACGCTCAAAGTTCTGGTCGAACTCGTCGGACATCTCCACTTGTATGTCCTTAAGGATTCTTCTTAAAATAGCCTGGGTCTCTGACTTCATCTTCGGGGAATAATAGCTCAGGGAACAAAAAGCCCTCTGCTGAAAGCGCCGCCCGCTCCTCAAATTGAGGATTGGACGATGCCTTCAGCAGATTATAAAAGGTGCGCTCACAAATGCCGTATTTCGGATAAACGTAACGCTTCCATATCTCCCTGTTCGGGAGGCCTGTTCTGACGTAGGTGTCGTAAATCTGATTGATGTCGGCTACTCGTTTCGCATAACTTTTTCCTTTTCGCTTCTTGGGTCCCATGCAGCTTGATTAGACATATCGGGGTTACTTACTTTCTTTATAGGGGCGGATGTGGAGTTTCATTTCGCAACTCACAAGCACTCTGCCGCTGCCGTCACAGTTAGGGCATTTTCTCGAGAAGCCCAACTTAGTGACCTTGCCTGTGCCGTGGCATTCACGGCACAAGGCAACTTTCTCCGGTTTGGTCACTTCCTTGATCATACGGTGGTCTCCTCTTTCTTGGGTTCTACATAGAAGGTCTCGTCCTGCGCCACCATGATACCGCATTCGGCCATAGCCGTACCCATCGGAACCTGCTTCTTGGTGATTTCGTTCTCGATGAACTCAACAGCCTCCAGTTCGCGGTCAGCCAGCAGTTTGTCCTTGGCGATTTCCTCGCTGGTGCGCACATAGCCAGGCATGAACTTCTTCACCAGTGTCAGCGCACTCGCCCAGGTGAAGCCTTTCAGGGTCTTCAACTTCGGCGTGCCGGTGCGGAAGCCGATGGTGCCGTGAGCCATGTCGAGGCTCTTCTTCTTGGTGAACAACTCGGCCTGGTTCTCGGTGGCGAAACTCTGGAGCACGTCAAAGGCTTTGTCCTTCTCAGCGCCCAGGGTGGCCAACGTGTCGGCGTACTTCTCACGGATCTTGGCGCACTGCAGTTCTATCTCTGCATTGATTTTCTGAATCCGTGCGTCACTCTTCGCATAGGTTGCGAATGCTTCATCAGCGGCCTCACGGGTCACGCCGGTGATAATGGTCTTTTTCTGTCTTGCCATTGTCTCTTGTTTTTTGATTGTTATTATTAGGGTGAACTTAATTTATGCTTGGCCCATACCCACCAAAGGCACGGCGATATAGGTTACTTCTTGTCTGATATGCTGCGACTCTGTCGCTGCCTCCTGAGCCTTGGCAGGTCTCAAACCGCCCTTGCTCATAATGGCACGCAACTTCACCTGCAGCGCGTCGAGGTCTTTCACGCCCAACTGAGCGAACTCCTTGCCGGCAATCTTCGGGTTCCTGCAGAAGTCATTGATACGCTGCCAGTCGGTGGTGTCGATACCTGCCTTCTGCATCAGCTTCAGGCACAGGCTGCGCTTCTTCTTCAGTTGCTCCTTCCAGCCGGTGCGTTCCTCCAGCGAGGCGCACATTGCGTTGTACTCTTTCTGCGTCATTTCCTTCAGGCTCGTTGTCCGACCGTCCGTGAAACTTGACACAAGGGTCTCTTTCATATCCTCGGTATTACCGCCTGGCAGACGATTCAGTGAGGCATAGAAGCGGTGGTAGTTGTTTATCTGTCCCATGTTCGTTCCTTTTAGTGTTTCCAAACGACTCTCCCGAATTCCTTGGTTCCTTCAATGACACCGGCACCGAAACCGACTATTGACCACACGCAACCGATGGCAACGCCTACACAAATGGTAATTACTACCAGCATCCAGAAAATTGGGTTCCACCACTTAGGGCGGATGGCTTTCTCAATGTAAACTTTCATATTGCTATCTGGTTAAAATTAAACTTGATTCTCATTTTCTCAGTCTTTTGATATTATTTGTCACTATTGCAGTGCATGAACACATCGAGGATCTTGGTCTCATTCACGGCGGTAATAACATAATCTACCATTGAGCCACGCATCACCTCTTCGGTATTCTTGCGAGCCGTTTCTATATCGGCACCCTGTACAAGATAGGTCATGGCGGTTTGTTTCTCATTCATCGTCTTTTCATCGATTGTGATGAAGGACAGACGTATTTTATACCATTTGTCAGCGGTAGAGTCATCACTAAAGAACACCTCCTTGAAGGGGGCACGGCTAATGTCGAGGACTTCAAATTCGCCTTTGACATAGGGGGCCATTTCTTCGCAGATGTGCTTCTCTGCTTCACCGAATGAAAGTGAGTCAATGACATACTGCTCGGTTGTTTTTTTCAGGATGCCGGTCTCTCGTGTCTGGTCGTAACGAATTTTGGCGATAAACCAGTTTGCTGTAATTGATTTCATGTGATAAATGTTTTAGGGGTTATACTTTCTCTTTTGCCAGTCTGAATCGTTCCTTCAGCACAACGTCCCAATGGCAGGATTCGCAGCATTCGCCTTCCTCTTTCACTGGGTAGGGGTCATTGCCGTAGCCGTAGAAGGTCTTGCCGCAGATGCAGCACTTGTGTTCCTCGTTGTGTACGTCGTCTTCCTCAAACATAGGCTTCAGACCGCAACTCGTCGCCACGTCCAACTCCAGCTTCGCACCCTTGCTCACCCACCAGCCCTTCAGCATGTAGATGTACTGGCACTCCAGCAGCATGTCAATGTCAACTCTCATGTGCTCTCTCCAGTCGCCTGGCTGAGGCAGTCCGTTCTCGAAAGGGTTCACAGGCTCGTAGCCCTGTGCACGGAGGTGGGTCGCTGCTGCACTGAATGCTGCCTTGCGCTCCTCCAGATCATAGTGCGCTATTGCACCGCTGATGTAAACTTTCTTGCTCATTGTCTCGCTATTTTATTGTTTTACTATGTTCACTTTCTCGGCGGCTCGAAGGTAGTTTAGTATTCTCGCTGCATACAGGGGGTCGGTGGTCTCTATCACACGGCAGCCCTTGGTCTTGGCCATCCGTAGGGTGAGGTCGCACTTGCCGCTGTACATCCAGTCGTCAATCACCATCCCGACATTGTCGCCTTTCACTAATAACTGGTACTTATCCATAGCCTCATACGTTATTGGTTGTTCTTAATACGCCTTCTTCCCATACTACGAAACTGTTGCCGGCATCGGGATTGAAGCGTCCTTGGCAGTAGGCTCGGAAACCGACAACCCTTACTTTCACACCAGCACGGTAGCGAAGCCTGACGGCTGGTTTCCCCAACGGTTGCCCTTTGGCTTCCTGACTGATGAAGATGAAACTCTTCTTCGGGAAGGCTTCGAGCAGGGCTTTCGTTTCCGGCCATTCCCAGCCTGCGTCCTGGAACGAGTCCACGATGATGAACTTCGCACTGTGTCGTTTCTTCAGGCGCTCTGTCAGGTCTTCCACGGTGTCACTGGTCACCACACGGAACCAGCCCTGTTTCTTGTCAAGGTCAAACCGTAGCATTCGCTCCTGGAAAGACTGGTTCAAACCTTCCTCGTAACTCAGGTAGAGCACCTGCCCGTAGTGGGTCAGTTCGTAGGCCAGTTGCATCACGAAAGAACTCTTGCCGCTGGCAGACGCACCGCTGATGAACCAGGTGGAGTTCTCCTCCGGCAAACCGAAGGATTCTTCCCACCGGCCACCCCACGGCAGCGTCTTATAGGTCTTCTTGGCTATTTCTTTCGGACTGTAGGCTCGTTTCATTTCTTTGGCTCCTTTTTCAGTTCTGCAATCAAGAGGTCGGCAAGTTCAACAGCAGTCTTGGCTGGTGCATCCTTGGGTTCCGATGGGTTCATATCGTGGCATGCAATGGGATAAATGTCTTTGGCTATCTCATACCTGCGCTGCTCCCAGTCAACGCCACGTTCGTTTGCCTTGCGCATTTCTTTGTGTATGCCGATGACGGCATCCATATACTGCATTTCTATCTTGGTCAACATATCAGGCTCCTTTCTTTAGTTTCTCAATCTCCGTATAGACTCGTCTCAAACCGCCTTGGCTCTTGCGCACGATCTGACCGATATCGGTTCCCTCCGGGGCGTTCACGCTGGCCACAACTCGCGCTTGCTCCATCAAGAACGCCTTGCGGTCGTCTTCCTGGTCCGGAGTGACACGGCTGTACTTGCCGCCGTAACGTGAGAAGATCTCAGCGTAACCCACCTTCTTGCCTTCCACGTTGCGGTTGATCTTGGCTGCCAGTCCGTCGGCTCCCATCATATACCAGCCGCAGCACATTTCGGTGGCGTTCCAAAGGGCTTTGAGTTCAAGAAAAGCCTCGTATGCAAGGTCGCCGGCTTCGTCAAGCACCACCAGAGGGCGCTCCATCGAGCGCAAATAGTAAACCAAATCCTCATAGGTGTCCTGGTACTTGCCCGTGGCACCCACGCCGAACTCGTTGGCTATTTTCTTAACCAGGGCGCGTTTTGTCTTCACCTGGCTGCAGTCGATATACACGGCGTTGCGGTGCTCATTCACATACCATCGAGCGGTGTACGTCTTGCCAATGTTCGGAAGGTCGCACAATATCACGCTCAGGCTACGCTCCTGGCAAGCCTCTAACTGTGTGGTGATATAGTCGAAGGTCGCGGTCCTTGCGCCCTTCCACTCGATAGAGTCGCGCAGGTTCACGTCCAGACGGCGGGCAATGTTCACCCAGTTGGCATCACTCAGAGCCTTATCCGTCTGACCCTTCTTCAGACTGTTGTACACGCTTGCAGATATTCCCAGCGCGGCAGCGTGCTTGGCATCGCTGGGGTAGTTTGCGCGGTTGGTGGCTATCGCCTCCAGAATCCGCTGTTTGTTCGCTGTTGTAATCATATTCTAACGGCGTTTTAATGGGTTTCTAAATATCGGCTATCGGGTCGGGCTTCCATTGGCTTCTGACTGGCTGCTCCTCCTTAATCTGGGGCTCCAGTGCCACGGCTTCTGCCTGTTGTGGCGTTGCCGATGGCTTCAATATGCCCACCTCGTCGATAGCGTGGTCTTTTACATACTTGCTGAACTTCGCAATCTTCTTGCGCTGCTCGATATAGTTCACGGTGTCCTCTTCGGTTTGCTCTGCCATCACACGGTTGTAGGTCTGTACTTTCTCCACGTGGTCGATGTACTTGTCACCTTGGAAGATGTAAACTTCCGTCGGTTTGCCTTCCTCGTCTGGCATATAGTAGGCGGTCACCTGATAGTCATTCGGGCGAAGTTTCTCCAGAACGCTGGTGTCACTCAGCCACCAGTCTTCATGTGCCACACGCACCGTCGAGTTCCTCCTGATACTCGTTTCCACACGCTCACCGATGTAGCGAGCCAGCGTCAGTTTGTCGAGTGGCTGCAGGGTCGGATTGATGCGCTCACAGAGAACGTCCCACCTTGTCATGCCGGGGAACTTCTTCTGGTTGGGGTGCAGTTGGTGGTTCCACTCATAACTGTCACGTCGGTCTTCTGCCACCAACTGGTCCCAACTGAAGTATTCCTTGTCCTCATAGAGTTCGTTGGTCTCGTCGCTCACTTTCTTGTACTCCTGACGCCACTTGCCCTTGCCGTAGAAACGGCCAATGCCCTCGTGGTTCTTGTGGATCACGCTGCGCTTCTTCGCACCGTTCAGAGGCTCGGCATACTTTTCCTGTGAGTTCTGGGGGGCGCAGAAGTGAACGAATGGGAAAGCGACACCGGCTTGCAGGAAGCCGTCTTTGTATTGGGTCATCAAGTGGTTCTCCACCTCGATACCTGCAGGCATTCCCCAGCCCTGCTTCTCAATCAGCCGGAACATGTCGCGGAAGCAATCTACCACCAGACCTTCGTCCTTCTTACGGGCGTAACTGGCACCGACCACGCACTGGCTCACTACGTCGTAGGCATAGTAGGCATGGACGCGCTGCTTGGTATCTTTCAGTTTTCTCGTCAGGTCAACGTCGTCCATCGTAATCTGTGACAATGAGAAGTCTCCACCGTGTCGGTGAACGTGTGGCATCTGCTCGTGCATGAAAGTCGTCCAGCTCATAAGCGAGTGCTCAATCAGGGTCTTGTTGACTGGTTTGTTCAGATAGTTGGTGATGGTGCTTTCGCTCAGTTCTTTTGGCTCACCAGTTTTCTTATCAACAAAGTCTTCGGGGTTCATCAGTTCGCCAGTCTTCGGGTCGTAAACGTCCAGTTCACCGCACACGAACATATTGTACATTTCCGCAATGTTAGTGTTGAATGGCTTGTTGGGCAGAACTGCCAGACCGAGTATTAGGCGCTCAGTCTTGTAGTCAACCTTCCTTGCACTCTGGTTGCCGAACTTGCCACTGATAAGGCAGCTGTAGCCCTCCTTCTTGTACTCGTTCACTTTCTTCCGGAAACGAAGCGTACTCGTAGGGAGCGTATGTCCGTACTCTTCACGCAGGGCTGTAATGGCATTCGCCATCTGCTCCCAGTTGTATTTGCCGCCAAACAGCTTTTGGGCTGTTGCCGCACGCTCATACAAGCGGATGCAGCAGTTCAGTACACTGGCGTTCACCACATATTCCTTGATCTTCTCAGGAGGCAGGTCAAGACCTGCTTGCTCCCTGCTGTGGAAAAACGCCACCGCAGCCTGGTCAATCTCGTAGTTGCTGCACACCCAACCTTTCAGGTGAGTAAGGTCGCCATCGGGATAGAGGGCTTGAACCTTGGCTCTGTAGTCGCGTGGAAGACTTTCAACGGCAACAAGGGCATACTGACCGGCTGCACCACCGCCACGACGTACCACGTCGATGCGTCCGCGGCTCGCCATCTTCTGGTAACAGCCTTGAGACATCACACTGTTGTCCACCAGTTCACGGGCACTTATGCAAAGCCTGTTTCCGTAATACTCCATCTTCCCCTCCTTATCTCAGATTCCGTGCGTAGTCCTGAATGGTTGGAATATCACTCACAAGTACTTCCTCATAGCGGTACCGGGGCGAACCCTTGAAACGTACAACACCCTCGCCCGTGGTCATGCTGACCTCCAGAACGGCACCGTTGTTGAAATACTGGCGCATGAAACGCTCACCGCTGTCCATTGTGTCGTAGAAGATCTCGTCTTCAGGCACGGCAGCCTCTACCCAGCCGCCCATTTCCTTACGGGCAACGTACTGAATCTTCCTTGCCAGTAGCGTCTGGCACTCAAAGCACAGGGCTTTGTACACCATGCGGTCGGTGCAGTTGAACATTTTGGCGAGTTTCGCCTTGTTTTCTTTCGAGACCTTGATGGTTCTCGCACTTCTTGTTTTTGCCATAATCATTTATGTTTTAATAATAAAATTGATACTCGTTTTTTTCTTTTAACAGCAAACTTTCTTTCGTCTCGCTAAAAATTCGTAACTTTGTCCCCACGTTCACTAATGAACATATAAACAATGAAAGAAGACTTCATCATACTGAAAGCCCAGTTCGAGGCAATGAGGAACTACTTCACGTCTCTCCTGCCGACTATTTTCCAGCACGACAAAGAAAAGGACAGCAAGGTGTGGCTTGCGAAGTACCTTCTTTGGAAATTCGAGCGGGATAATCTCGCTCCATACGATTCAGAAGGCTCGCATAAGTCTCTTGGCCAAGACAAGATAGGTCGCCGACGTTTTCAACTGCAAGTTCTGATGGACGTAGCCTATACCCAGGGGCGACTTGAAGGATACGACATACCAAGAAAAGTAAGTTCCGACGCTGCTGCTCAAGCTCAGCGAGTCTTTGAGAGTTCTGATGGATCTGAAGAAACAATGATTCCTCTGATCGATGCCCTCTACGATGATTAGTTCTTTTCATTTCATTAAAAATTAAGTTGTACAATGATGAATACGCCTGCAAAGATAGTGATAATTTTCAACCTACCAAAATATTTGGGGATAATTTTCAACTGATATGGCAAAAATTTTAGAAAATATAAGTGTTTTAGCTGAAAAAGAGGGTATAACAATAGGCGCTCTTGAAAAAAAGATAGGTGCCAGTAAAGGCGTTTTATCACGTGCTATTGCTAATGGAACAGACATCCAGGCAAAGTGGATTCAGGCAATAGTTGAAAATTATCCCCACTTTTCAGCGGAGTGGTTATTGACTGGCAATGGGGAAATGATTAAGGGTGGCACGCTCCCTGTCGCCCATCAGACGGAAAACCCAAAAGAGGGCATCCCACTCATACCTTTCAGTGCAATGGCTGGTGCCTTGACAGGGGAGCAGTCAGTCTTAGAGTATGAATGTGAACGTTACGTGGTACCGGCTTTCAGTGGTGCCGACTTTCTCATGCAGGTAAAAGGTAACAGCATGATGCCGACATATATCTCTGGTGACATCGTGGCTTGCCAACGCGTCCCTATGTCCGGCTTATTCTTCCAATGGAACAAGCCCTATGTCCTCGACACGGCACAGGGTGCGATTATCAAGCGCATAAAGCCCGGATCTGACAAGCAGCATGTCCTCATCGTGTCCGACAACAAAGAATATGATCCGTTTGAACTACCATACGAGGACATCTATGCCGTAGCCCTTGTCATTGGCATTATCCGGCTGGAGTAGGGTACCCCAGATACCCCGTGAGGGGTGTCCCCCCACCTAAGCGCATGGCCGGAACATCAGAAATCCCCTATTTATGGGGCTTTACGCCAGATTACGCCACAAAAAAGTTGCACGAAAAGGGTCAGTTTCCTACACTTTACTCCGTTTTTTGGCTCGTTGCCCCCCCTCACACGGTATGCGTGGGCTGGAGTTTTGTCCCTCCACTTTTTCAAAATTGTCCCTCCACTTTGTCCTTCCACCTGTCCTCCCACCTCCTATTTTTCGTCCATTTTAGTCCCTGGGTCTGAAACACGGACTTTACTGGACTCTCCCCCTTCTAATACCATCAGAACACCGTTCAAACGTGGACGCAATATAAAGCCCACAGACGCGCTAAACGCCCACATACAAAGGATTTACCCACACACAAACAAAAAAGGCCACACGCGTAAACGTGCAGCCCTCTGTGCGTAAATCTATCGTCCCACGGACGTAAACGAATTTGCCCCAAACGTAAAGCAAACGTAAGCCTATGTAAACGTTTCGTTTTGTGCCGACCTCATAGCCTCAACCCTCGCAACTCTTTGTAAATAAACGGCTTTCGGTGTTTTTCGTCCCCTCTCTACATTATACGCTTCGTTCTGTGCCCCATATCTGACCATCGCCACGGAAACGGCGGTTGTTCGGAGTGTCTTTGCCTTCTGCCACAATAGGGCAGTTGAGCATAGCAAAGAAGAGGTTTTGAAGAATGAGACGGTAATATTTACTCTCTTCTGGATTATAGAGCAAGTTCCTTCGGTCATGCGGATTAAACTCATCAATGAAGTGTTCTTTGATGTATCTTTCATCAAAGAATTCTTCTGGGATAAGATGTTTCTGTTTAAGGAACCAGACGAAGATGAGACGGGTAATGAGACGGATACAACTCTCGTGGTTGAACTTGTCATCATCTGTGTCAGTTGTAAGGTCATTCGGGAAACGGGCCACTTGCACTGCCCAGGCATACCAGTCACTAAGTTCGGAGTAGAACTTCTTGGTAAGCAAGTCACTGGAGAATACTTCCATCCAATGCTTGTACAGTTCCTCATAGTTAGGATATGTCTTGTCGCCAATAGAGGCCAGAATGTCAATGTGCCCCCGATGGGGATTCAAGCAGTTGATGCCGCGTAGAATACTCACCTTGCCCAGCTTCTCTCCGTCACGCCATTGTTGGGTATATTCGCTGCGTTCACAAGTCGAGAGAGCCAACTCGTCTCCCTGCTTAATAAACAGTATGACAGGTTGTGCAGATGCTATTCGGTTGAAACCACGAGTCAAGATGGCACTCTCAGAACGGGTAAGTGTTGAGCCAGGATGCAACTCAACCGCAAAAACCATCATACCAGTATATTTCCCCTCAGACGCACGACCTGTTACATCCGCAGCATCAAGGGTACCTGCATGACCAGACAAGGAGGATTCATCAACAGTTCCTATGAAATATGTGTTCTCCACTTTTACCAATACATCCTGCAACGCTTTTGTAAGCTGCTGAGGATAGAGGCTCACAAATGGAACAGGCATACGAGTCACTTCATTAAAAACAATGTGCAGATGTTCAAGAAGTGCTGCACTTGCATCAAACAATGATTCGTTGACAAACTTTTTTAGGACTGTATTCATATGGCGTATTTAATCTAATGGATGCTTTGCTAATTATTTACTCACGTACTCCCAAACAATCAAATCGAAATTCTCTTTCTTGAACTTCTCCTCTAACAGCTGGGCATTCTTCTCCTGCTTTGGAAGTTGAAGAATAGATTTCCTTGACTGCGCAATTTGTAGAATTGCAGCAGTGGCTTGTTGAGGAACCTTTGATTCCATCCATTTCTGGATAATGCCGGAAAGCTTCTTCAACCGTTCGCCATTGTTCTTCTCTATCCATTCAGGCACGAAACGGTCTTGTGTTTTATTCCTACGTAGGAATTCCAACACTTCTGCGCGATTCAATTCCTGACATGTGGCAGAGATGCGAGGATCTACAGGCTGACACATGAGATATATCTCTGAGTATGGCTTCTTGCTTCCTTGGTCTCTGTGAGGATAACCCACGACAGCAACAAGGCTCTCTGGTATCTTCTCAAATAGGTTATCATCGAAACGGAAGCCAGAGAATATACCACTTGGCATTTTACGGAAGACCTCCTTATGTTTCTCAAAATAGTCTATCAAATCCTGGCGATAAACTTCAAAAGAGAAATCCTTCAGTGAAAGCGTCCGTGGTGATTCAATGTCGGAGATACTATTGTTCTGCAATTCCTCCAGCAGGCGATCTGCATTCTTGTCTTGCAACGGATTGTCTTCTTCCATCTTCAGATATGCATCGTTTAGTTGTTGTGTCTCTGAGCCTACAAGGTTCATCGCCACCATACGATTCATGATGCGGGTTTCCAGATGGAGATAGTCCTCAAAGGACTTAGCAGGCCAGAAATTAACACAACGGATAGATTTGTTGGGCGAACCAATGCGGTCAATACGTCCGAAACGCTGAATAAGGCGAACGGGATTCCAATGAATATCATAATTGATTTGCATATCGGCATCCTGTAAGTTCTGACCCTCAGACAAACAGTCGGTGGCAATGAGGATGTCAATACCATCTTCCAACAGTCTCTTAAAGTTAGGTCTCCTTTCCCGAATCAATTGTTGCCACAAATCGTAAGGTACGTTCCAACGTCGTTTGTTATCATCGTAATATTCCTCACGACTGAGTTTTGCATCTTCAAAAAGGTCACTCCAATCCAACTCCTTGTATAGCTTACTATAAGGAGCAAAACTTTGTAGCACCTCATTGAAATTGGTAGTGTTGTGATTACCTGTAGAATGAATCTCCTGACCAGAGACAGATGCCATACGAGTAAAACCACGTTTCTCTAACTCATCAAAAATGAACTTAGCAGTGTCAGCGTATGCGGTGAAGATAACCACTTTTTTATTAGCAGATTGGCGCTTCTCTGTGAGCATAGCAATCAACCTTTCCAATTTCAAGTCCTGCTCAAAACCATTTTTGTAGTCTTCTGCATAGGCATCCAAGCTTTCACAAATTGCTTGTAGCTTGTTGACATCCATACGCAACCCTCTTTCGAAGCCACCAAGATTTTTCATGTCTGCCAAGTTGATGGTTCCTTTACGCAGTGTGAAGATGTCATCGGTGTCGTTGTTCTCGTCATCGTCAGGAACATCTACATCTATCTTTCCTGATGCTTTCTGTTCCTTGAAAGCTACAACCTTTGCAAGTGTCTGCTCATGAACTTCAAGGACCTTCTTAATGGTTGTACGACAAGAATGCCAACTACTCTCCAAACGCTTCATAAACAGAATTCCCATCATCTTGACAAGGAAGCGCTCACGGTTTACATCATCATTCCAATCTCCTGACGCTTCACGCTCTGCCTCTTTTCTCGTTGCATGGAGGAAAAGACTGGGCTGATAGGCTGTTAAACTCAAAGCATCAAAGGCTGCATAGATCTCATCAGTTGAATGGAACTTGCCAAAATGGTCAACACCTTGATAGACGTTATCTGGCTTCTCTTTCTCTGGAAAGCCCAAATTCTCACCAAGGGTATTCTCTATCAGTTTCCTTGTTCGAGCAACAATCAGTTTATCTGTGAGATTGAAGAACCTTGGTGGAAGCAAGGAAATGAACGAACCAATGGTACGATTAGGATCGCTGCACCATTGGGTATATTTTCGCTGGCTATCAGCAAAGAGATTCTTCAAAGACTCAATGTTGAATTCCTCATTGTCAAAAGCATCATCCTGACCATGACCTATGAGATTGAATTGTCCTTTGACATCGTTAAGACCCGTATTAATGGGTGTAGCTGATAGCATCAACACCTTTACATCTCTTCCGCTTTCAGGATTCTTGTTCTGAATGAGATTTAAAAGCAAGTCTTGATAACGGCCAGACTTCTCATTTCTAAGATTATGGCTTTCGTCTATGACAATCAACACTTTGTTGCGTGATTGCAACCAACTAAGCGGAGCATCATCATACGACTTCTGCAATCTATCGTTTTGAAGGTCAGTGTGGAAACGCACTATGTAATCGAACTCATCCTTATCGAAACGTGAACCATGACGTTTGAGGTACTGCGTCCAGTTCTGTTCCAGTTTTTTCGGACAAATTAGAACCGTAACATAATTCTGCGTCTGGAAATACTTCATTACAGCCAGCGCTGAGAAGGTTTTACCAAGACCAACAGCATCGGCAAGAATGGCCCCATTGTATTTGCGTAGCATCTTGATAAGGGAAATTACTCCCTGCTGCTGATACTTGAACAAAGTCTTCCAAATCTCGCTTGTTTGAAGTAGTGACATATCCTGTCGATGCTCTATTGAGCCGTCAAGTTCGATATCAGAATTGAACAGCTCGAAAAGAATCTTATAATAAATCTCTTCAGGAGTATAGCGGCGGAAATAGTCATCAATCTTCTTGATGAAGTAGTCTTTGACACTTATCTTTTCAGATTTTGGATTGGTAGAATCAGACGGAATCTTGTCGGCTGCCATCTTCCAAATATCTTCAAACCAAGAACAAACCTCTTTGTAATCCTTGTCACTCAACTTAACCGGGTCACCCATTGTCAGTTCAATATTTGACGTAGTTTTCAAGCCAAGACCTGCATCCGTAAGGTTACTACTGCCCGTTAGGTAGAAACTATCATTCTTCGGATTGCTGTTCTTGAACATGTATGCCTTTGCATGACAAAAAGCATTAACGATGGCCTTAACCTGAACAGAGTTGCGCTGCAAGAAAACCTTGGCATCACGAGCATACTCATCAAGATTGAGTGTTGTCTCTATGCCCATATCGCCATTCAGTAAGTCTATGATATGATTCTTATCCTCTTCCTGCATGACCATCTCAGAAGACACAATACGGAACACGTCTTCCTCTGGCAATTCATGATAGAGCTTACTAAGAGCCCGAATGGTAAAATATCCAGTAACAATATCCATGTTACCTACCTGTTCAGACGATTTTCCTGAGAATTCATTGATAAAATCCCATACGGTAACGATATTGAATCCTGAATCAGGGTATCTGTTCGTCTTGTTGTCTATAAGCATACGCGTGTCAATACACGAAACTCCCAACGCAGTGTCTCGACAGGCGACCAAACCTTTTGTTACACTACGAGGGAACTCTATTATGTTTTTGCCTATCGGCTTCTGGGTCTTTGTCGAGCAATATCCATTCGTCTCTTTCTAAGAGATGTAGAGAAACAAAAAGCCCTTTTATTTCAAAGTTACATGGGCTATTTCTACCTGTTTTTGCTAAACAAAGTGAAAAAGTGGCATGTATAAAGTCGGTTTTCTTATTTAATAAGGTGGATTTTGCAAGAAAATAAGTACCTTTGTAGCCCAATATCCGTCTCTTAGAAAGAGATTGAGAAATTTGCTAAACAAATTCTTGTTTACAACAATCCCAGAATCATCTTGTTTGCTTTATCAACAACCGACGTTTCCAGTGAAGCGAGGTATATTTGTGTGGTTGTCTCAGAGTCGTGTCCCATTCCTTCGCTGATGACTGACAAAGGAACGTTCTTTGCTTTGGCTGCACTCGCCCAAGAATGACGGGCTACATACATGGTGAGTGGTCGCTGGAGTTTCAGCATTGTAGAAAGTTCCTTCAAGCGATAGTTGACCAAATGAAGGGCATTGTCGTATTGTCTGCGTTCATTGGCTTGTTTTGTAATGATAGGGAGAAGAAAGTATGTCTGGTTTTCAGGGTATTTAGCAATGATTTCAGCCATGCACTTCTCCCACTTGATAGTCAGCTCCTGACCTGTCTTTCGTCTGCGATAGGTCAGAATACCGTTTTGAAGATCTGTCTTTTTGAGATATGCCATATCCACAAAAGACATTCCTCTTGTGTAGAAGCTGAACATGAACATATCACGGGCAAAGTCCAATGACGGCTTCATGGATAAGTCCAACTCCTTCAGGGCTTTGATAGCCTTGATAGGTATAGCCCGTTTCACTGTCTTATCCACTCCTGTATAGACATGACGGAACGGATGGTTTTGTGGAGTCAGCCCTTTCTCCACGGCTCGGTTATAGACAGCCCGAAGGTTACGCAAATAGAACGAAATGGTATTCATGCGTACACCTCTGGCTTTCAGGTAGGCTTCATACATGAGCATCATGTCAGATGAGATGCCATCAATAGGCACGTCCTGCTCTTCGCGGAACGCCATAAAGCTATTGAGTGTAGCAGTATAGGTTTCCGATGTGCGGACTTTACCCAGTTGCTTCAGTTGAGCTATGACACCATGCATAAAGGTAAAGAGGGAAGACTCCTTGGTAAGTTTATGGAACATGGTAATCACATCGTCAGCTGTAAAACGACGGCGTTCCGTTTCCAATGAGCGGACGACCGTCTCCAGACGGGCCACATCCCATGCCAAGCGTTCTTGAATACCCAACAAGAGGTTGGAGCGGTTACCATTTACGATAACGCTTTCCGACTCTGCATCCCATTCTTCTGCAAAGATCTTATAATCAGTATTCAACTGACGGACTACCCGATTGTGGATAATCTGAAAATAGAGTCCTCCCTCCTTACCATCCACTGTGGATGGTCTGAACTTTACCTTTATTGATGTCATCATATTATTTTTTCTAATGTTTTTCTATGGGCCTATCCAATACCCCAGCCAGTCTTTTTCTTCGTGCCGTCCCAGTTGGTAAGTTCACCATTGGAACCACCACCACCTGTGCTAATACCGCTCCTACCGCCTGCGGCCAGAAGTAGATTCGCCATCATATCTTTGGGAACCATCATTGCATCACAAAGTTGCCGAGTGCGAGATGCTGTAAGATCAGCTTTGAACTCAGACATACCAGTCCAAGACACCTTCTCTAACAGATAGGCGGTAGCCATCCTGCGCTGTTTTTCGTCAGTTGGGTCAAGACCATACCTGAATGCTTCAGCAATGATACCCCATGCAACGGAGTTACCTTGCTTTGGCTGGAAGTCGTTGTCTTTGCCATCTGCATAATCCCTGATGGCAGCAACACCATCTTTAATCCATTTGTCAATCTGTTTCCTGAAGGCTTCCTTGTTCTGCAGTATGCTCTCCCAGATTTCCTTGATTTCTGGTATACCCAACAATTCTCGGACTTTGGTCTCTGCATTCTCGGCCCGTTGATGCTCACTATATGCCTTGTTGCCGGAACGGACAGTCTCGGACTCGGCTTTGCCAAGTCGCTCCTGTAATTCCTTGATTTCTGCATCCTTCTTGTCCCGAAGCCGGGTGATGGCATTCTCGTCCATCGAGGCTATCCGCTTTCTGAGGACATCGTTCTCTTCAGTCAACCGACCGTTCTCATTTTGCAGCTGCTTGTTCTGCTCTATGATGGCTCTCACATTTTGCATAGCTTTGTCATAGAGTGCCTTCCCCAGTTTCAGTATATCCTCCTTCTGGGTTTCTTTGGCCTGCATGAGTGCAGTCTGCATTTCGGTAAGGATGACCTTTATCGCTTTCCGCCGTTCCTCTCTCCACTCCTTCTGCCCGAAAGCAGGGATTGGTTTTTCAAGTTCGGTTTTTATGGCATCCCAAGCAGTCTTTACAAGTGGGTCGGTTTTCAAGGTCGGTACTATCAGGTCTTCCTCCTTGATGTCCAATGCCGCAGCATAATCTTCCAGCTGGGATATATTGTCTTCCAGCCTTTCCTTATGCTGTTCCTTGTCTTGTATCTCACCCTCTAACTTGTCATTCTGCTCTTCCAGACGTATCTTTTGCTTCTTCATGTCCTGTACCTCGCCCGCCATCTTCTCCTTCTGACCTTCCAGACGTTCATTCTCCATCTGGTTCTTAGCGATGGCATCCTTGGCCTGACGTTCTGCCTCCAGTACAGCCTTGCTCTTGTGGACACGCTCACGCCGTTCCTCACCTGGCAGCATGGCTATGTCATCACCACGTTCCAGCCCGTACTTGCGTCCCACCTCGTTGTAGTAGTCAGTATGCATCTGATAGTAGGTTCGTCCTACGGCATATTTGTCCTCGCCCCATACACGGGCATACGATACACTTTCCTTTTCCCTCCGTTCGTCTTCAGTTCTAATGAAGTTCGAGCGGATTTCTTCAGGCAGTTTATTCCATTCCTTATGTGAGAGAATCTTCGATTTGTCATCCTTATGCACATACTTGGCAGATGCGCGACCTCTGGCTTTTGTCTTGGCCACAGGGATGGTCTGAATCTGGATATGCGGAGTGGTTTCGTCGAGATGGACATCGAAGCCAATGATGTTCTCAGCTCCCCAACGGCCACATGCCCAATGGTAGGTGTCCAATGCCCAGTCTTTGATAACTTGTTTCAATACAACATGGGCATTACTCTGTTGCAGGGTGAAGTCCACTTCTTGATCACCGAAGGCGAGTCGTGTCAGTACATCATGGTCACCACTGACGATGATGCCGACTGTGCAGTTCGGGCTGTTGTCAGAGATTCCCAAGGGGTTGTTCTTGTCCATGTATGGCTTGAAGCCAAGCTCATCTAAACGTTTCTGCAAACGCTCATGAAGTGGCACGGGATTGGAACCTAGAGGAACGATTTCGCCTTTGCTGTTAATCTCAAAGTTAAGATGCTTGCGTGTGAAATCATAGTGATTGTTGGTGTCTTGGTTCTTCAGACGATAGGTGTTTTCGTCCCATCCGCGACGTTCAGGCTCATAGCCTTCCGCTGCTGAAAAGGACTTTGCCGGTGCGCCGACATGGATGGCAGCACGGGGTACATTGTTTCTGGATTTACTCATTTTATTCTATTGTTTTGAAGTTAATGTATAAATGTTATTCGGGTCTCGGGTGAAACCTGAGTGGAGGGTTGAGGGAGAGAGTCACTCCCTCACAGTTGTACTTAGCTTCTGTTCTTTTGCCATGAGGAAAGACTCGCTTTGTCAAAGCGGCTCAACCCTCGGAGAGCATAATGGGACTTTTTAAGGAAGCACCCCTTGGGGGGCGAATCTAAAAGTCCATATTATGTTATGGGATTATTTCAGAATCCCTCTCGGCGAATGCCTCCACTCAGGTCCACTCAGACTGAAAGGATGTCACGAACATCGCCTTATTGGGTGACAGGTGACGTTGCTTTTGTCCATTCCTTGTCACGCAGATAGACGTAGAGATAGGAACGCGAACTTAAGTCACCTTGCAATCGCTGGGTATGCGCGAATGCTGCCGTCCGCTCACTTTCGCTAAGTTGCTGCCATACGCCAAAGGCTTGCGATTCGTTATCACCAACCTTCTTGTAGATTACTTTCAATCGGTCAAAGGAAGGAGTGACATCGCTTCCGTTGAAATCGTTGGAAGCAACAGTACCGTTGGAGTCTTTAGAATAGCTGCTATCGTTAAGCTGCCCTGAATCCTGGGAAACTGCAGCAACATTGGTGGTATCAGCGACAGGCGATGATACAACGGTTTCAGTAATTGCTTTTGGCTTTGCTGTTGTTGCGTTCGCTACATTTGCTGCATTCGCTTTCTTCGTAGGAATGACAGGTGAACTTGCATTTCTTACAGCCCTACACTTGGCACTCTCGCTACATTTCTTGCTTTTCGCTTCTGCCGCTGCTCGCATAGAGTCAATGTCCTGTAGTAGCAAATCATAGTAGGCTTGCAAGCGAAGGTCATCAAGGTCTGTTCTTGTACCTTCGGTTACATAGGTGACTACAGCCTTTACCAGTTTGCCTACTTCGGCATTCGGACGTGAACATGCTACGATGAGCACGTTCGCTAAAAACGGAATTCTTTCAAATGGTTTCATGTTCGTTACTTTTTGAAGGTTCTATAATAGGGTCAGTTTGCCAGCTGGACTTGTTTGGCTTACGTTTGTGCGAAGCGAGGATTGCAGCGTTCTCCTCATCTGCGGTCATCGGAACGGTATTCCTGCGCTTCGTCTCCAGCCATTTGTCAAGCTCGTCCTGATACAGAATCCATCTTCTGCCAGGCTTGGTGGCTGGGATAGTGCCGTCCTCAAGTTTCATGTACATCGTTCCTTTGGGGATGTGCGTGTACTCGATGGCCTCATCCACAGTCATTGGCTTGTGGCGGTTCTCCTTTACGGGTTTACTACTCTCTGCTTGCTGTCTGGACAGCATGGCTCTCATGCCCATCACCTCATCCCGAAGCTGGGCGACGACCTGCGGGAGGTCGTTGAATGTCAGAATTTCTTTTTCCATAATTTATCACAGTTTTGGTGATTCGGCTGCAAAGGAACTCAATGATGCCATGCTGATTCCGATTATTCACGATAATCCACGAATAATCATGTCAACATGAAATAATTGGGAAAAATATGGGCTACAAGGGGGAAAGTGATAGGGGAAAAAGTAAAAAAGAGCTTGCGGCAAGGCTTATTGGTACTTTCGACAGAAGATTACAAAACAGATAGTGGGCGAAAACCGATGCAATGACATCAGCTTTCGCCCACTATCGGGGGAATTGTCAAAGAAAGATGTGGAGGGGTATTAATAATGAGTTTTTTCCAAGCGTGGAATTTGTGCCTGTTATGAAAAAAACTCAACTAACGGGACATATAAAGAAAGGGCATGAAATCGTTATTTAAGACCCACGCAGCTTTGGCTTAAAAATCAGCGAAAACGAGAAAATACTTTTGAATTTCGCTGATTTTTAAACATAAAAACTACTCAAAATGGAAGTGATAGTCGCCCTTATCCGGCTCGTCTATCACGATGCTGCCAGTATCAGGCTGAAACTTGAAGTTGCGGATACTGTCCTGCTCAATGTCTCTCATTACATCGGGGAACATGCGTTTGATGAAGTCAGCACGGACACGTCCCGTATAGTCTTTCTTGCTGCCCAACCTCTCGGCTATGTTCCAGACAAAGTGCCGTAGGTCAAGGGTGGTAAGGGTGGACTTCAGCCTGATTGGCACAGGAATATATTGCCAGTCATCGGACCACTTTCTGATAGCATCACAGAGTTTTTCCAATTCCTCATTGTCATAGACATATGGGGACATGGTATGAGTTACATATTCCATGATGGCACCGATTGTGTCCTGCCGTCTCTGTTCCTGCTCACGCTGATATTCCTTGCAGCGTTGAGCATATAGGTCGGGCTGCTCTGAACTCGTCTCTATCGTGCCGGAAACCTCCTTAGTAGGTTCTGCCGAATCGGAAATCTCTATCGTAGGTTCTTGCAGTTCCTCTAATAATAATCCTTGTGCAGTTTCACTTTGATGAGGCATTTCTGTCAAGCATTCTTTGACTTGTTCAATACTCATGTTGTCCGTTGAATCTTCTGTTACTACTTCCGTTTCTTGGTCGGTCAGGAGTATGGTTCCTTCGCGTTGCCCGTTCTGCAATCTAAGTGGCATTTCTGCTAATACGGACTGGAACAAATAATAGACAGTCCCCAACAATCCGCTGGAAACTACAAAAGTTACCAACTTGGCAAAGTTGTCTTGTCCAAAGTCGTCGCCCACCTTCAATGACACGAAGAGGGAAATGGTGAGGATGACCAAGCCTGGGCATCCCCAAACAAGGCAGTAGTCTCTTACTGCCATGTTTTCTGTCTTGCATTTTACGTTGTTCATCTTTCGAGTTCCTTTTATTTTATTGA
>Ga0256404_1001546_pt1 | contig 54929 bp, 49 predicted proteins | sample RumenRJG_01DNA_FD_185990 | JGI IMG/M metagenome (GOLD analysis project Ga0256404, IMG submission 185990) | Bovine rumen microbial communities from Lethbridge, Alberta, Canada - RJG_01 | ecosystem: Host-associated > Mammals > Digestive system > Stomach > Rumen | place: Canada: Alberta | collected... | reverse complement strand
TGATGGAATCAGTGCTTGCGATAAAAGACCTGTGACAGTCCCGACATAGGAACCGCTGAACACCGTCTTTCCTTTTTCCGTTTTTTACAACATGCTTTCCTTCACAGTAGATACAGTAGCATTCACCATCAAAACGTGTTTCTATCAAAAATGATTGCGTGTCATCTGAGAGCGTAATATCATTAGAGATGGTAGTATAAAACACAATACGATCACTGAATGACAGGCTATTGTATGAAGTTATGACATCTTTCAGTTCTGACATATGCGCAGCCTCCAAGAAGAACAATTGTTCGATATTATCATTATACCGAACATTTGTTCTTCTGTCAACCATAAAAAAGAAAATAGCCTAAGGGTATTATTCTCTGATGAAATGGTAAATTTTAGAAAAGCGATACGAAAGAGCTATCGCGGAAACAAATTTTCAGAATGATTTTCAAGGAGGAAAAGAAAATGAGAAAAATGGATAAGAAAAGCTTTGGGAAAGGATTAGTAGCAGGACTTGCAATGACAGCAATGTTTGCAACAAGCTTTACAGTATTTGCTGCAGCTAATAGCAACGAGGAGGAGACAGAAACTGCAGCAGTTGAAGCAGCAGAGGAGAACAGCTTCGAGGATGCCAAATGGATCAGAGAGAGTGAAGATGGTTCATATATCATTATCTCAGAGGGCTGAGAAAAAGGACGGAGGAGTTCTGTTCAGGATAAAAACCGAAAAATAGATAGTAATTATTGATAAAATATGGTACGATATTCAAGGATTGCAGGGGTTTAACAGATAATTTGCGGCAATCCGCATGTCATAATAAAAAGTTGAAAGTATAAATGACATTTGGAGGAGAAAAAGTATGGCTAAAAAAGAGGAAGATGTTGCATGGAGAGACCGTAAGAGACATCTCGGACTTCCGATATCTTTTACGATATATAAGCTTAAGGATGACAGACTTTTCGTTCAGGAAGGCTTCTTTACGACCAAATATGAGGAGACGCTTCTTTACAGGATCAGAGATCTCTCTCTGAGAAGAACTCTCTGGCAGAAGATCTTCGGTGTTGGAAGTATAGTTGTGACTTCTTCAGATAAGTCAAATCCTTATCTTGAGCTTAAGAATATCAAAAATACCATGGAAGTGAAGGAGCTCCTTCATACCAAGGTAGAGGAAATGAAGAACAAGAAGAGAATGCGTGTTAACGAGATGATCGACAGTCCGTTTGATGCAGATGGCGACGGTGATATCGATTTTGATGATAACACATTCTAAGGTGATCCCGGGATAATTCTGCACGGATCATTTGATCATATTGATAAATTGAAAGGAAAATACTAAAAATGAAGGCAGCGATAATAATGGGTTCAACCAGCGATCTTGCCAAGGTAGAGCCTGCAGTTGAAATACTTAAAAGCTACGGAGTTGAAGTGAAGGTCAGATGTCTGTCTGCCCACAGAGCTCACGCAGCACTTTCTGATTTTATCGAGGAGATAAACGGTGACGGAACAGAAGCAATCATAGCAGCAGCCGGAATGGCAGCGGCTCTTCCGGGAGTAGTTGCATCGCAGACTGTTATTCCTGTTATAGGCGTTCCGCTCTCAGGTTCAAATCTTGAGGGAATGGATGCACTTCTTTCAATCGTTCAGATGCCGCCGGGAATCCCAGTTGCAACCGTTGCGATAAACGGAAGCAAGAATGCGGCACATCTCGCACTTCAGATCATGGCTGTAAAGCATCCGGAGCTTCAGGAAAGACTCCGACAGGACAGAAAGGCCATGGAGGAAGCTGCTGAGAAGGCAAATGCAGAGGTAATCGCCAAGTTCAACAGCTAGGTTTATTTTAAGTTTAAATCACATTGGGAGAGGCACTGAATGCGCTTCTCCCTTTAAATGTTAGATTATTATTTTAAGATACCGCCATAGATGGAGAGAACAGGTAAATGAGTGATAGTGCAAGAACAAACAGAAAAAAGAGAATATTCGATATCATTCAGATCGGCTCCAGAGAGGATCTTCCCAGCAGGGCGTTCGACATTTTTATCGTAATAGTCATACTGCTCAATATCCTCACACTGATCCTTGAAACCTTTACCGAGCTTGAGGGATATATGACTCTCTTCAAGGTGGTAGAGGCGGTTACTATCATGATATTCTGCGTGGAATATGTACTGAGGATCTGGACTGCCGAATATCTGTATCCAAAGCTTTCGAAGAAGAAGGCGGTACTGAGATTTCTGATTTCATATGATGGTATCGTTGATCTTCTTACGATACTTCCGTTTTTCTTCCTGTCAGGCTTTGCAGTATTCAGACTTCTCCGTGTTGTAAGAATATTCCATCTCTTCAGGATAAATGCGCATGACGACTCGTTCAGTGTTATCACAAGAGTTTTAATGGATAAGAAGAATCAGATATTTTCGTCAGTATTTATAATACTTGTACTTATGCTCGCATCATCACTCTGTATGTACAGTGTTGAGCAGACGGCCCAGCCGGAGGCATTTGAAAATGCGCTTTCGGGACTCTGGTGGACGGTTGCAACGATCTTTACGGTCGGCTACGGAGACATATATCCGATAACCTTCCTGGGAAGATTTCTTGCAGTAGTCATAACCTTTCTCGGTGTCGGTGCAGTTGCAATCCCGACAGGTATCATTTCTGCCGGTTTCGTTGAACAGTATACCAAGGCTCAGAAGGAGAGCGAGAGGGAAGGGCTTGAAGGCCGCAGGAGAAGTACTGAAAATGTCATAGTTGACGAATCATCGCCTTATATCGGACGTACAGTTCGTGAGGTTGAAGAGGAGAACAGAGTTTCAATAGCTATCATTTTAAGAAATGATATTCTGGTCCTTCCGGAAGATAATGTAAAGATTGAGCCGGGAGATATGATAGTTTACCAGAATAATATATGATCAGGATATGAAAGATAAAAAAGATTTAAAAGATATTAAAAAGAACAAGAAGGACGGCTCCAAGACAAAGCTTAAGTCGGCGCAGCTTATACCGCTCAGCTTTCTGGGAGTCATACTTATCGGAACCCTGCTTCTTATGCTGCCGGCTGCAAAGGCAGGAGAAGGAAGCGCGGATCTGACTACTGCATTTTTTACATCAACCACATCCACCTGCGTTACAGGACTTGTGGTGCAGGATACATTTTCCTACTGGAGTCTTTTCGGTAAGATAGTGATACTGATACTTATACAGCTCGGAGGACTCGGAGTTATAGCTGTAACCTCCATCCTCATGCTGATGATCCACAAGAAGTTTTCACTGTCTCAGTCGATAATGCTTCATGATGCATTTAATCTGAATTCAATGACCGGTCTGAAGAGATTTCTGAAGGCGGTTTTCATGGGAACCTTTGCGGTGGAAATGTTTGGTGCGTTCATCTATATGATCGTTTTCATCCCGGAATTCGGCGTGGACAGGGGCATCTGGTATTCTGTTTTTACGGCGATCTCGGCGTTCTGTAATGCCGGTATCGATATACTGGGACCTGACAGCCTGATCCGCTACCAGAGTGATCCGCTTATACTTTTTAATACTATGTTTCTCATAGTTATGGGCGGTCTCGGATATGTTGTCTGGATCGACATCAACAGAGGAATACGAGAGAAGAGACAGAAGGGCTTTACATACAGAAAGATGTTCTCACGTCTTTCGGAGCATACAAAGCTGGTTTTACTGGTTACCTTCCTGCTGATACTTGTAGGTGCGATATCAATCTTCTGTATGGAATATGATAATCCGGAAACTCTTGGAAAGATGTCGCTCGGAGAGAAGGCGATGAATTCGCTGTTCCAGTCCATAACCTTCAGAACGGCCGGTTTTGCGGCTATTCCACAGCAGTGTCTTTCGGACGGAAGCTGTACTGTCGGTGCGCTTCTCATGTTTATCGGAGGATCGCCGGTCGGTACCGCGGGCGGTGTAAAGACTATCACATTTTTCGCAGTACTGCTTAATACGATAGCATTTATAAGAAACAGAAATGAAAATGTTGTCTTCGGACGTAGGTTCACGTCTGATCTCATCCGTAAGGCGTCTGCCATTGTTACAGTGAGCTTTTTGGTAACATTTTTCTTCCTGGTGCTCCTTATAGTATCAAATGGAGTAACACTTGTTGACGGAATGTACGAAATGTTCAGTGCAACAGCTACTGTAGGCTTATCGAGAGCGCTCACGCCGACTCTGAATATTTTTGGAAAATGGCTTATAATAGTCGCAATGTATCTTGGACGTATCGGTCCTATCTCGATGGCGCTGTTCTTTAATTACAGCAGCTCGGAGAGAAATCAGGTAAGTTATGCAAAGGGCAATTTCTTTGTAGGATAAATGATGGAGGTTTTATATGGGTAAATCATTTGCGGTTCTGGGACTCGGACGTTTCGGCAAGCGTCTCGCTCTCAGTCTTTACGAAATGGGCGAGGAGGTTATGGCTGTTGACAAGAGACCGGAGCTTGTTGAGGCGGTTGCTGACAGTGTGACTTATGCAGTCGAGGCGGATGTTTCAAATGCAGAAGCGCTTAAGGGCATAAATATCGGAAATATAGATACTGTAGTTGTTGCCATGGGTTCTGACCTTACGGCAAGTATCATGGCAGTCATGGTTTCAAAGGAAGAGGGCGTTCCGTGCGTTATCGCCAAGGCTGCTGATGAGAGAATGGGCGATATCCTGAAGAAGGTAGGAGCTGACCGTATCATCTTCCCTGAGGAAGAGACCGGAATGAGAACAGCGAGAAAGCTGGTATCGGATTCCTTCCTGGAATTCTTTGATATCGACGATAATCTGTGTCTTGTTGAGATAAAGCCGAAGCCGGAGTGGATAGGAAAGAACCTTATCGAGCTTCAGCTTCGTGATAAATATCATGTAAATGTTGTTGCTATTAAGGACGAAAGCGAGATGCGTTCATTTATCGATCCGAAGAGACCGCTTGAGGATGATACGCAGCTTTTGGTCATAGTTGAGAAGGAAGATTTAAAGTTCTTGAAATAATGATCCGGAGAGATCATTTTATGGAGGTTTTTATGATCTTTGACAAGCTTGTGTCTATAATGGCTGAGCAGCTTGGTGTTCAGCCGCAGGATATTTCCATGGATACCCTGCTTCGTGATGATCTGGCAGTTGATTCCCTGGATCTCTATAATCTGGGAATGATATTGGAGGACGAATTCAATATTGAGCTTCCGCAGGATGAAATGAATGATATCGAATCCGTTGCGGATGTGGTAAAGATGCTTAAGGAATCAGGAGTAGAGGAATAACTAAGAAAACTATGTATGAATTTGAGTCAAGGGTAAGATACAGTGAGATTGCTGAGGATAAGAAGCTCAGCCTTGTTTCTGTGATAAACTATTTTCAGGACTGCTGCAGCTTCGAAGCTGAGGAAAGAGGCGTGGGCCTGAAATCACATGACATAAATCACACCGCGTGGATGCTTATAAACTGGCACATCCGGATAAACAGACGTCCGGAATATATGGAGAACATTCATGTAAAGACCTGGGCGTGCGGGTTCAGACATTTCATAGGAGACCGGAATTTCACGATCAAAGGCAAAGATGATGAAATGCTGATATATGCATTTTCGAGGTGGGCCTTTGTGAATACGGAGAAGGGTGCTCCGGAGAAGAGTATTCCGCAGAGCGAGCTGGATGCGTATGGCATCACTGAGCCGCTGAAGGCGGATTTTAAGAAGGGAAAGATTGCTATTCCAGAAGAGATGACTGCGGTTGATAAGATAACTGTAACTGCAGGAAATCTGGACACGAATCATCATGTAAATAACGCAGAATATATGGAACTTGCGCTGTCTGCGATAAGTTCATTTTTAAATGATAAGTACGGTTCGCCAGCAGGGGACAGAGAGGAAGCCGGCTTTTCACTTAATGATATAAAGGAGATACGCGCGGAGTATAAGCTTCAGTCGGTGCTTGGTGATGTGATATATCCGTATGTTGCGAAAGAGGGAAATGTCATCACCGCAGTGCTGAAGGATCCGGAGGGAAATCCGAAGCTGATAGTTGAATTAAGCTGAAGTAATTTAAAAATTACAGTTAATAGATAGAAATTATAGGGTTTACAAATTATCAGACATAATTTAAAATCGTTATGAAGGTTTGAAGGTTGAGAAAGTAGCTTAACAAAATAGTATTTATATGAAAGGTAGAAAGGAAAAATGATTGAAAAGAAACCAACCAGAGAGTTTGTTGCAATGATACTTCATTGGGTTACAATGATGATGATGTGCTTTGCAAGCGTATTTATCCAGTATCTTTTTGTGACATATACGAGAAATGAAACTGAACTTGGTTCAAGTACGACAGAACTCTTTAAGATTAATTATGCAGTTTACATAATCGGAGTGGTTGTGGGTCTTATCGGATTCCTGGGAATCTGGGTGGCACTTATTAACAAGGATTGGAAAAAGCTCGCTTCGATCAATACAAAGTGGAGAGTTGGATGTATAATAGTACAGCTTGGAGCAGCATTTTTATCATTACTTGTTTCATGTTCTGCAATGCTCTTCTCAGCAAGCTTTGGTAAGATAAAGTGGTACGATATCATCAGTGAGCCTAGAGTACTCTGCTTGACAAGTATCTTTATGTTTCCGGTAATGATAATAATATTCCTGATATATGAAGAGATCGTAAGACCATTTGCAAAGAAAGATAATTCTGAAGATAGCGAAAACGAATAATACTCTAAAAAATATGGCCTGTTCAAATGCAGTTATGCAGATGAACAGGCTTTTTTATTGTTTCAACAACGTTCTGCACATGCGCGCGTTGAGTAAATGAACAGGCATTTTTCACACATATGCAGCATGTGCTGGGGAGATGAGCAGTTATTTTTAATTTACTGCTTCGTAAGAAGATGGACGTTTTTCCTCTTAATGATAAGTTTGTCGCAGACTGAAAGTACTGCCGGCAGGAAACAGAGTATCATTACAAGTGCGCAGGTAACGCCTATTGAAATGATGTGGCATATCTGACCGACGGACGGATCTGCGAAGACGTAACCCATTATCCAGGTTATGAAGACCATGATAAGTCCGGATGTAAGTATAGTCCTGATCGATGCCCTGTAGGTACTGATCAGGGCGTCTTTTTTATCTTCTGTTCTTCTATATTCCAGATAGAAATTTGTAAATACGATAGCGTAATCTATGGTCGCTCCCATAAGGAGGCTTTGTACGATCAGGAGGGCAAGATAATTCATTTCAGTGCCCATGATGCCTATCACGACCATTGTTATGTAAACTGAACACTGGATCAGAAGAACCAGTATTGCAGGTATTAGCACTGATCTGAAGGTGATAAGTACAACTATAAATATAGCTATAGCTGTGATCAGTGTTATCTTATTCATTTCAGAACTGAAGCTTTGTGACATCTCATAAGCCATAGGCGTGCTGCCGATAAGGTAATAGTTTCCTCTGAAATTATTGCGGCAGAGGTTGTCAAGGTATTCATTGAAATTCATTGCGTCATCGCTTCCATCGATAAGAACGGTGGAGACAGCGCAGATAGAATAATTCTTACCGATAAGCTGGCTCTTGCCGCCGGCAAGGCCCATCTGCACCAGAGTCATCATGGACTTTGTGTCGCTGTCGAGAAAACTGCTGAAGGTTTCTGATGACAGGATGTGGGAGATGAGAGTCTCAATATCCATTTTCCATGCAGGATCTCCGGAGGTTTTTGAAAAGTAAAGAAGATAGGCGAGACCGATGTAGCGTTTCATCGACTCGTCGGAGCCTTCTTCATTTCCTGAAAAATGAGCCGAGAGGCGCGACAGCTCTTCAGCCATCTCCGCTGCGGTATAGCTTTTGTCTGTCATAATGCTGTCCACAAAGGTACTGTAGAATTTGATCTCCGCCGCATCCTTATCACTGATCGAGTCCGTGAGAGAAAGGGTAAATGAAACCTCAGGGCGGTTCAGCACCTCAAGCAGTTCAACAATGCTGAGGGTATTGTAGCCGGTAAACTTCATAAGAAGCTTAAGGTCGGACTCCTTAACACCGGTCAGCTTTGAAAGCTGCGGCGCGGTGTATTCATACTTCATGGCTTCCTTGCTGCAGAAGGAACGGAGAGTCTTAAGGCTTTCGATGTCGCTTTCCTTCAGCATGCCGCTATACATAGGATCCGTAAGAACATCATCACATATAAATGCAGTGAAGCCTTCAAGAGTCATTTTCTCAGCTTTATGGTCTGCAAAATGATCATAGTAGAGAAGTTTCATGGTATCTACATTGAAAAATGCGGAGAAATCTCCGAGAGAACCGGAGAGGTCAGATGAACCGCCGGATGAGCCGAGGAACATTTCTCCAATATATGCAAGCATTTCTTCAGGAGATAGCTTTACGCCGAGAGTATTGCAGTAGCTGTTTACGGCGGTAACTCCGTATTTTTTGCTGATGGCTTCTGTCATGGCAGGAAGAGCTTCTTCATCAGTATTGCTGTAGAGAACAACAAAACGGTTATTTCTTGGAAAATGTGCTTCGACAGGATCGTCGCCCTTTGCTGCGCCGTAAGTGATCCGTGCGCTCCCTTTGGCATAAAATACAACCGCAAATGCCAGTATGAAAAGGATTGAGATAACTATCCTGGCCTTATATTCGAGGACGGCGAGACCGCGTACCGGGATGTTCGGAACCTTCTTCGCGGTTTTCTCTATCAGTTTGTCAAAGAGTATAAGAAGTCCCGGAAGCACAGTAAATACGCAGATAAGACTTATAAATACGCCCTTTGCCAATACAATGCCGAGGTCGGCACCGATTTTAAAATTCATAAAGCAGAGCGCAAGCAGACCTACTATCGTGGTAAGTGATGAGCTGCATACAGAAGGTATGGCAGAGGCTATCGCATCCTTCATGGCAGTAATGCTGAGCTTTTCAGCACCTCGGTCGGAAGCGTTCTTCCAAGCCTTCCGGTAGTGGTTGGAAAGTATTATCGAATAGTCCATTGCAAGCACAAGAAGCAGTATGGCTGCTATGGAATGAGTTGTTTTTGATACGCTTGGGAGAAAAAAGTTGGTTCCCATATTTATAAGGATCGAAAGACCGATGGAAATGATGAAAAGAAACGGATCAATCCAGGATTCGCTCATCAGAAAGAGGATAGCCATAAGTATTATAACTACGCCTATTATGATATGAGTCGGAAGGGAGTCCGCGCCTTCTTCATTTGATGCACATACTACAGTATAGCTGTTACCGAACAGCTTTAGGACATTTTGCTCGATACTCTTAAATTCATCGGTATCGTAGGCCTTTTCGGACTGTAGTATATAAAGCGTATAGCGGCCCTTATTATAATTGGAATCAGCTTCGTTATATTCGACCGACTGAACAAAGTTTATCCCGGAGAGCTTTTCCTTGATAACAGGCTTTTCAACATCCGGGAGGTCAGTAAACATCACGCGGAGAACTATCTCATCCTTCATGCCCGGAAATTCATCCTTCAGCACCTCGGTGCCCTCCTTCATAGGAGAGTCGGAAGGAAGATATTTTGACATATCATTATTGATATTTACTTTATCCAGCAGAATAAAGCTTACTCCTGCGATGAGGAGGAAGACTGCCAGAAGAATATATCTTGCATTTACCAGAAGTGTTGCGATTTTTTTCATATTGATCCTTTCCGTGCGCGTGTAAATCGGCATTGCCGGTGCGGAACTAGTGTGAAAGTGTATGACTGCAGCGCCGGTACAAAATAAAGTGGCATGTGCAGGACCTTATGTTCCGGTGCGGAATGTGCGCATTGATTCATATTGTCAGTATCGCATGTTTTGCGGTATAAATAAAGATTTATATTTTATTTGGGGCGTGGTATAATTGACACGCTGAAACTGCGGGGAACGGCATTTTTTAGAAATGGGAGTCGCAAATGAAAAAGTATTTTTCTCCGGTCATTAAATATATTCTTGCCTTTATCATAACGGCAGCCGTGCTTCTCGGACTGCTTGCGGCAGCGGCTGCTATTCCAAGGGATAAAATACGTGAAAATGTAAAACGCTCTGCAAAGTATTTCTGTGAACGCGATATATTTGAGTATAAGGCTGAAGGGCAGAAACGCAGCGTTATAGATCATTATGCCGATGCAATACTGCTGAATATTGCTTTTCAGTATGATGATAAGGATATCTTAAAGTCGGTGATGTGGTCTTCGTATTACAGAAATGAGCGTCAGGAGGAAAGTAAAAATCTTCTTGATGCTGTAGAAGGGGACTATAAAGCAAACCAGCAGTATCTCAGATATTGGCACGGATCAAATGCAGTGGTAAGGCCGCTTCTGGTATTCTTCAGCATTAAAGGGATTTATATATTAAATGCTGTGATCCTTTTAATACTTCTTGCAGTGCTGGTATTTCTTCTGGCCAGGAGAGGGGCAGCGCAGCTGATAGTAAGTCTTGCGGTGGGGCTGCTTGCCGTGTCGGTATGGTTTGTGCCGATGTCATTGGAATATACATGGACATTTTATATAATGCTTGTCATGTCGATAGTTGTGGTCTTACGTGAGGGCAGACGCGGCAGCGGGCATGAAGGGAAACACGGAAACATATATGAAGGTGAACGTGACAGTAAGAGCAATAACCTTGGTATTTTGTTTATGATATGCGGAATGGTCACCTGCTTTATGGATTTTCTAACAACGGAGCTTCTGACTCTTCTTGTACCGCTTATGATAGTTATATGGTTCAGACATCACGGAAGCCCGGCTGAAGCTGCGATTTTAGAAAAAGACGGAGAGAAATATAGGACTTTAGGACTGAAACAGGCTGCTGTCCTTACATTCAGCTGGGGAGCAGGATATGCCTTTATGTGGCTTACAAAATGGATCATGGCGGCAGTTGTGCTTGGTGAAAATGTTTCCGGCTATGTTAAGGAAAATCTTGAAGAAAGGATCAGCGGAGACCTCGGACTAAGCTTCGGAAGCTATCTCGGAGGCGCCTTAAAGAATAATCTTGGTAATCTTCTGCCGGGAGCCATCGGAAACACAGGTAAGATCATTACGATCATTCTGGTCTTTGCTGCATTTTATCTTTGCTTCGTATATAAGAAGGAGAAGGTGAACAGGACTGCCGCAGTATTATATCTGATCATTGTTTTTATACCACTTATAAGGTATTCGGTTCTGATGAATCATTCCTATCTGCATTCATTTTTTACATTCAGGGCGCTTCTTGCGTCGGTTATGGCTGTATTTCTTATAATATGTGAGCTTGTTGACTGGAGGGCTTTTGGACATGCGAATAAGAAAAAAAGAAGAAATTGATCTGTCCATCGTCATGCCCTGCCTGAATGAGGAGAAAACGGTTGGGAAATGTATAGATGAAGCGCTTGGGTTCATTTCCGCAAATGGACTCTGCGGAGAGGTTATAGTGGTTGATAACGGTTCGACAGATGATTCGGCCGGGATTTCCGCAAGGCATGGAGCTGTTGTCATTAAAGAAGCAAGAAGAGGCTACGGAAGAGCTCTCAGGACCGGTTTTGCCGAAACGAGAGGAAGAGTTGTGATAATGGCGGATTGCGACACAACCTATGAGCTTAATGATCTGTCCGGAATCTATAAGAGACTTTCTTCCGGGAGATATGACATGGTGATAGGCGACAGATTTGCCGGTGGCATCGAGAGAAATGCTATGCCTTTATCGCATAAGATCGGAGCGCGGGCTTTGTCATTTATCGCCGGAAAGGTCTATAAAACAAATGTAAAGGATTTTCACTGCGGACTCAGGGGCTTTACCAGAAAGGCACTTATGAAGATGAAGCTCAGGACTACCGGTATGGAATTTGCCACGGAAACGGTTGCCGAGGCGGTGAGGAAGGGACTAAAGATTGGGCAGCTGCCGGTGCGTCTCAGAAGGTGCAGGTATGACAGAAGATCAAAGCTCAGAGCTGTTCGTGATGGAATGAGGCATTTAAGGTATATATTCAAAAAATAGACACAGAAGGCTTTTTTGTTTCTTGCGGATGGAAGATCGATGTGATATTATGTAAAATACGCAAATAGCGTATAAAGAAAAAACAGTTAAAAGTATTTTTATAATTCTATTTAGGGAGAAGGGATAAAAGTGGACAAAAAAAGACTAAGAGGCAGACGGAAGAGATTCATGGCACTCTGCCTTGCGATAGCGATGATATTCTGCTATCAGCTGCCGGCATTTGCTAAGGATTATACGCTGAATCCGGACTATAAATCTGACGAACCGACTTCAAATCCGTCATATGATGAAGATATAGTCGGAAAGACGGTAAAGGCTGGAGATACGCTTACCTTTAAGCATCAGACGGGTTCTGATGATACAGTGGTGCTCTATTATAAAGATGATACAAATACTCTTATAGAAGAAGTGGATCGTAATGAGACTGAAAAGGATATAGTTGAAGAAATTCCGGTAGCACTTAATGGACAACTGTATTTTTCGGATGATGACGGATATGCTGATGCAATTTCTGATCCGGATGCTATAAGAGCGTGGGAAGTAAATAAAATTGCACCGAGTTATGCTTCCGGACTTGTTAAATATCTTTATGTTACTCTTACACCGGTTGATTCATATGTTATTACCTATCATGTCGAAGGTGAATCATACTATGGTGGTTTTTATCTTGATAACGAGGGAAAGGCACTGCTTTCTGCAAGTGAACTTTCAGCTAACGGAATCACTCTTTCTGAGGGAACAAACTTTATAGGATGGTACACGGATGCAGATTTATCGGGAACAGCGGTAACTGCTGTTGCTGAAAATGAAACCGGTAATAAGGACTTTTATGCTAAGCTTTCTTATGATATTACCTTTGTAACAAATGGTGGACAGTTCGATGATTCTTACGTTGTACCGGAAACCTATACTTCAGAGGATGAGATCATTCTTCCTGAAGAGGATGTAATCGGCAAGGAAGGATATCAGTTTGAAGGCTGGTATGATAATGCAAATCTTCTCGGTGAGAAGGTAACGATAATCAATACCGGTTCAAAAGGGGCAAAAACATTTTACGCAAAGTATAATACTGTAGAATATGATATCACCTTCGTGACAAATGACGGAGTGTTTGATGAAGCTTATGAGGTTCCTGCACATTACACTGTTAATGATGAAGTAATCCTTCCTACAAAGAATAATATCAGCAAATTCGGAACAAGATTCTATGGCTGGTACGATAATAAGGATTTTAAAGGCAAAGCGATAACTAAGATAGAAACCGGTTCTACCGGCAACAAGACCTTCTACGGAAAGTTTGTACCATACATTTATACTATCGAAGCAGAGGCTCAGTATGAGAAGGGCTCCGGTAAAAAGTATGTCCTTCATGTTTTAGAAGCGGATAAAGATAAGCTTTATAATGTTGTGGTAAATGGAAAAACTGTTGTTGTTCCAAAGAATTATACTGTAACAGATGGTTCAACAGTAATCACTCTCAGTTCAAAGTATATGAAAGGCTTTGATCTCGGAAATGTTGAATTTACAGTTAATTTCACAGATGGTTACGGAACTCATACGGTTAAAGTGATCGAGAAGCAGGATGATCCGGATGATCCGGATGATCCAGATGACCCGGACAATCCAGACAATCCAGATGATCCAGACAATCCAGATGATCCGGACAATCCAGACGATCCAGACAATCCAGGTGACCCGGATGACCCGGACAATCCAGACAATCCAGATGACCCGGATGACCCGGACGATCCAGATGATCCAGATGATCAAGACAATCCAGACAATCCAGATGATCCGGACGATCCAGATGATCCAGATGATCCAACAGATCCAAAGGATCCGGTAGATCCTTCTAATCCGGATAATCCAGGTGATGGCGAAGGAACTGATGTGAAGACTGATGGTGACCAGGAGGATGTTACAGATGGTGGAGATACCGGAAGTAATGATCCGAAGGTTACAACAGATAATACGGATGATAATGTAAAGACCGGAGAGGATTCATTATTAGGATTCTCAATCATGATGATGGTTGTGAGTGCTGCCGGACTTATGATGGTTTATTTCAGAAAGAAAAAACTGGATAGATAATTAATGATAGTTTTCGGCCGCCCTTAAATGGGCGGCCTTTTTTAATGCATTTTCCGAAAGAATAATGTAAAATATCAGTTTAGACAGTTTTGGAAAAATAACAATTGAGCCGATTGTATGAATGATGTTATAATACATACGATTGACAGCAAACAGAAAGCATTTTAAGGAATAAAACGGAGGTATTTAGTATTATGGGATTTTTTGACAAGATTGCGGGGGCATTCGAGAAAAAGCAGTGTGATATCTGCGGCGGCGAGATCGGCTTGCTGGGAAACAAAAAGCTTGAAAATGGTAACTGCTGCAAGGAGTGCGTTAAGAAGCTTTCACCATGGTTTACTGACAGAAAGCACAGTACAGTTGAGGAAATCAGAGAGCAGATCGAATATAGAGAGCAGAACAGAGAAGAACTTAAGGATTTCCACGAGACAGTAACAATGGGAGAGGACAGCTCGCTTTTCCTGATAGATCAGCAGAACAGAAGATTTGTTGTGCTTCCTCGCAGTAATGTGGATCTTTATGCACAGAATCCGGATATCATTTATTTTGATCAGGTAAATGAAATGAAGCTTGATATTTCGTACTCATCTAATGAAGAGAAAATGATGAGGGATGGTCAGAGAGTTTCTTATGATCCGCCGAGATATGAGCATTCATTTACATTCTATGTAAAGATAGTTACAAATCATCCTTACGCACATGAACACAGATGCCAGCTGAATGGCAGAAGTCTGAAGGTTCATACTGCAGGACCGAAAATGGACAGAAGCTACAGACTTGACGCATTAGAGGATTTAAGCCGTTTCCTTGATTATTATCCACCTCTCAACTATCGTGACAGAGTTCAGGTTGACAGAGAAATGGATGACTGCTATTATTTTGCAAATATGGGAGACGAAATCTGCAGAACTATCATGCGTGGGTAGTATAACAGGCAGTATTACAGGATTATTTAACAGATAATATGGAAACTAAAGGCATTTCACTTGAAGAATTTAACAAACTGGATAAAGCGGGAGTTCAGCTTATCGATATCAGAGGAGTTGAATCCGCAGAGTACGGGCTGATCCCGGGCGCAGTAAATATCCCGAAGGAGCTGATCATTCGGGAAATGATGCTTGTGGAAAGCTGCGATATCTCGATAAGAGGCATACACCTTGACCGCTCAAAGAAGCAGATCGTTTACTGCACAAGAGGAGCGGAGAGTCCGGAGGCAGCGGAAGCACTTTGTGAAAGAGGATATGATGCATATTTTCTTGTCGGTGGCTATCACAACTGGCTTGTAAATTCAGTGGTTGAAGAGGAAAATGCCGGAAATGCGGCAGAACGCCGCGAGGAGATTGAGAAGAGCATACGGAAGAAATTCCATAAGCAGCTTTTCACTCCATTTGCAAGGGCTATTAATACTTATGATATGCTGCAGCCGGGAGATCATGTGGCGGTTTGTATCTCCGGAGGCAAGGATTCCATGCTTATGGCCAAGCTTTTCCAGGAGCTGAAGAGACATGGAAAGATACCTTTCGAGCTGTCATTTCTTGTTATGGATCCGGGATATTCGGAGGTTAACAGGAAGCTGATAGAGAGCAATGCGAGAATGATGGGCATTCCGATAAGGGTATTTGCTTCCGACATATTCAATAGTGTATTTACTGTTGAAAAATCACCGTGTTATCTCTGTGCAAGGATGCGCAGGGGATATCTCTACAGCAACGCAAAGGAGCTGGGCTGCAACAAGATAGCTCTCGGCCATCATTATGATGATGTTATCGAGACGATACTTATGGGAATGCTGTACGGCGGACAGATACAGACTATGATGCCAAAGCTGCACAGCACGAATTTCCCGGGTATGGAGCTGATAAGACCGATGTATCTCATCAGGGAAGATAATATCAAATGGTGGAGAGATTATAATAAGCTTCATTTTCTTCAGTGCGCCTGCAGATTTACGGAAATGAGTAAGAATCAGAGTGAGAACGATCCTCATTATTCCAAGAGGCAGGAGATTAAAGAGCTTATCGCGGATATGAAGAAGGTTAATCCGTTTGTTGAGGGGAATATTTTCAAAAGCGTGGAGAATGTAAATCTGAACACCGTGATCGGATACAAGAAGGATGGTGTGAAGCATTTCTTCACGGATGATTATAATATGTAAGGACAACGAGAAAATGAGTGAATTTAAGGAAGGCCTGAAGTCCGGCATTCCGATAGGTCTTGGTTATCTTTCGGTTTCGACGGGCTTCGGCATTTTTGCTGTTGCGAGAGGTCTGTACTGGTGGCAGGCCGTGATTATTTCAATGCTTGTGGTTACATCGGCCGGACAGCTGGCGGGAGTTAACATAATGTCAGCGGGCGGCTCGATCTTCTCAACACTTTTGTCACAGTTAACCATCAATATCAGATATTCATTTATGTCCATTTCGTTATCACAGAAGCTGGACAGCAGATTTAATACAACTAAAAAACTCGGTCTGGGATTCTTTATGACAGATGAGATATTCGCTGTTGCATCAACCAGAGAAAGCGTTACTGCTGCATTTTTCTGCGGACTCTCAGTCATACCTTATATAGGCTGGACGCTGGGAACCCTTGCGGGAGCCCTGCTGGGAAATGTCCTGAATGCGGCTGTAATGAGTGCCATGGGACTTGCGATCTATGGTATGTTTGTTGCGATTGTTGTTCCGGAGGCAAAGAAGAGCAGAAATGTTCTCTGGGCTTCTCTGATAGCTGTACTGATAAGCTGTCTCTTCTATTATGCGCCGGTACTTAAGAAGGTTTCTGCCGGTATTGCGATAAGTGTTTCTGCAGTTGCTGCGGCGCTTATCATGGCCATTTTAAAACCGATCGGGGATGAAGAATAATGGAGATAAATACATTTTTAATATACCTTGCTGTGATAGCCGGATCGACATACCTGATCAGGGTTGTGCCTTTCGTTCTGGTAAACAGAAAACTGACGAATAAATACGTCAGATCATTTTTATACTATATACCTTATGCAGTGCTCGCTGCCATGACAGTTCCTGCGGCGTTCTACGCGACCAGAGATGTGATATCTGGAGTGGTTGGTATAGCAGCGGCTGCACTCGTTTCACTTAAATATAAATCGCTCCTTGTTGTAGCGGCAGTTGCGTGTATAGCTGTCTTTGTGACGGAGCTTATCATTTTGTGATTAACCAAGTCCTCTGGAAAAATGACTGTAGAGCTCAGGGTTGACGAACATTACTGAGTCTGGATCATTTTCTCTTCGCATTGCCACACGAGGCTTTGCTATCGCAACACTTTCACGCTTTATGAATTCCGGTCGGAGAAGACTCTTACTGATCGGAACTCCATTTATAAGAGAATATAATGTAAAGTATGCGCATTTGCCGAGACCTGTCCTGCTCTGCCTGATAGTTGTAAGGGCAGGAGTGATGAGGCTTGCGAGAGGTATGTCATCAAAACCGATGACGCTTATATCCTCCGGAACCGACAGACCGTATTCTGTGCAGGATTTTATAACGCCTGAGGCGATAAGGTCATTTCCACAGAGAATGGCTGTGGCGCCGCGCTCGATAAAGCCCGGAACATGGTAAGGTGCACAGTCTGCAACAAAATATCCATAAACCGCAAGGTTTGGATCAACGGTAAGCTTATATCTTGCCATACTGTTAAGGTAGGCAGCCATACGGTTGTCCGAGATGACCGAGCCGGCAGAGCCGTTCAGAAATGCAATCTTCTCGTGACCGAGAGATGCAAGATATCGGATCGCTTCATCTATACCATCGTCGGAATCGGTGCCAACATAGCTTACCGATGGATTCTTTTCTATAGAATTGTCAAGCAGTACCGTTGGGATGCTTGTAGTCTTAAGCTGTTCGGTCCATGGATCGTCAAGAGACAGCCCGATGAAGAATGCACCGCTGTAGCCCTCCTGCAGCATCCAGTTCTCATATTTATTCTCTGTCTGGAACTGATGAGTAAGGGCAATGACCGAAAAGTTCCATTTCTCACTGAATGAAGCCTTCTGAAATCCCATTACTATATCATATCCGAAGGAGTCCTTCTCCTCGTAATCCATATTTTCAACGAAGAGAGCAATCTTTCTGCGGTTTATCTTAAGTGCTTTTCTGTTGGTGTAACCCATCTCAACGGCAGTATCAAGTATTGTCTTTCTCAGCTCATCGCTGATGTCTTTACCGTCATTCAGTCCCTTGCTGACGGTTCCGAGAGATATTCCGAGCCGGTCGGCTATATCCTTCATAGTAGCCATATGATCAGTCCTTTCTGGATTCTGTATGTATCCTGATGTTTAATTCCGGAAAAATGAAATATATTACCGGTCGTTTCTATTATATATATGTTCAATTTAAATTACAAGAGAAAAACGAAAGAAAACGAAATATTAAGAAAGACAGCGAAAATAATCAAAAAAATATTTATTATATATTGACAAAAAAACAATAATGTTTTATCTTTATAGCAGAAATACGAAAGTTTACGAAAATGAATATCGAAACAATCGGAAAAGTTCTGATATATAATCTGATATATAAATAGAAGGTAAACGTTATTTTCAGGGGGCTGGTAAAACGTTTATGAGCGTGACAGCTGCAGGCGGTGCAGCAGTAAGGCGGGGTTATGAAAAAGAAGACAAGGATCAGGATAACTGCACTTTTTACGTCTTTAATGTTTCTTTTTTCCGGATGCGGCAAGAAAGAAGACAGTAATAAATCTCAAATGGAGGAGCTGAACGGAAAGCTTACTTCCTATGAAAAACTGACTGATGAGGATAATAACATTAGAACCTGTTATGAGGTATTTGTATATTCCTTCAGCGACAGTGATGGCGACGGCATCGGAGATCTTAACGGCCTGACAGAAAGGCTGGATTACATAAATGATGGTGATCCTTCCACGAAGACAGACCTTGAATGTACGGAGATCTGGACTATGCCGATCTTTCCGTCTCCAACATATCATAAATACGATTCCACTGATTATAAAGCGATAGATCCTCAGTATGGAACTATGGAAGACTTTGAAAAGCTGGTTGCAGAGTGCCATAAGAGAGGAATCAAGCTTATCATAGATCTGGCAGTGAACCACACATCAAATGCACATCCGTGGTTCAGGGAAGCTTCTGAATATATGAAGAAGCTTCCGGAAAATGAAGAGCCGGATATCTCAGAATGTAAATACGTCGGATATTATAATTTCACAAAGCAGGCTCATTCAGGCTATGAAATGCTTGGAAACGACTGGTACTACGAAGCACGTTTCTGGTCAGGTATGCCGGATCTTAATCTTGACAACGAAGAAGTAAGAAATGAGATAAAGGATATCATGTATTTCTGGCTTGATAAAGGAGTAGACGGCTTCAGACTGGATGCAGTCACTTCATATTATACAGATGAAAAGCAGAAAAACATTGAGTTTCTCGAATGGCTGAATAAAACAGTTAAGGAGAAGAAGTCAAATGCTTATATAGTCGGCGAGTGCTGGGCGGATATGTCGACCTACAGTGATTATTATAAGAGCGGTGCGGATTCCTTCTTCGATTTCGGATTCTCCGGTCAGGACGGTGTTATCGCATCTGTTACAAGAGGAAGCAAGAAGGCTTCGTATTACGGCGAAATGCTTGTAAGAGAAGAAGCTCTTCTCAATGATGTTTCGGACGGCAAAGCGATAAATGCTCCGTTTTATACGAATCATGACATGGCGAGAAGCGCAGGCTACTATGTAAATGATGACGGCAGCAAGGTTAAGCTTGCGGGTGCGCTCAATCTTCTCGGTTCCGGAAACGCCTTCATTTATTACGGTGAGGAGATCGGACTCAGAGGATCTGGCAAGGATGAGAATAAGAGAATAGCTTATCCGTGGACGGCTTCGGATGCTTCGATACTTAAGAAATACATCTGCAAGGGTCCGGATGGTGCGACAACCCAGATGCTTACATTTGGAAGCTACGAGGATCAGAAGGATGATGAGTATTCGGTATATAATTACTTCAGAAATGCTATAAGGATCAGAAATGCGTTCCCGGCTCTTTCAATGGGACGTACAGATTATAAGGAAGAGCTTTCTGGCGAAAATATATGCGTATTTATCAGAAGGATCGAGGATCTTTCAGAGGAGGAAGTGTTAGTCGCAATCAACAGCAGCGGTGAGACGCAGGAGATCGACCTTTCCTCATTATCGGAATATAAGAACCTTAAAGCGGTACTTACAGTATCAAAGGATAAAGTAAAGCTTGGTTCCGGAAAATTAACGCTTCCGCCTTACGGAATAGCGTTTATCACAAAATAGAAATATACTACAGATCAGCCATCAAGGGCAAAAGGAGTTAGCGTGAAAAAGACAGCTGTGCTTTGGAAAAAATATTATAAAGAGAATAAGAATACCCCTGAATTTAACTACACCGGTCAGCTTGGAGCGAGAGTAGTAGAAGGCGGTACGATGGTAAGACTCTGGAGTCCGGTAGCTGAGGAAGTAAGGCTTAACCTTTATTCGGACGGCGGAGAAGGAAAAGTCAGAAGAGATGGCTACGGAGTGCTTGTAAGAGATGAGTCAGCTGATGAAAATGCAGGACTTGTTATGACAGTTCCGATGACCTACGACAGAAAAAACGGCATCTGGGTATATATGACAGAAGAGAATCTGGCAGGAGCTTATTATGATTTTGATATCACCATCGAGGGTGTTACCAGAAAATCTTCCGATTCTTATGCGGTAGCTGCAGGGGTAAATGGTCAGAGATCCATGATACTTCCGAGAGAGATGTCCAATCCTGAGGGCTGGAAGGAAGATAAGGCACCGGAAAGAACCGGAACAAATGTCATTTACGAGATAAATGTAAGAGAGTTCTCGTATCAGCTTGAAATGGGTGAGGACGCAGGAAGATACACAGCATTTAAGAGATTCTTATCAGGTGAGAACTTCGGTATCAAGGGTACTTCGTACAGTATAAATCCATTTGAACATATGAAAAAACTCGGAGTAACCCATGTACAGTTAATGCCGGCATATGATTTTGGCTCGGTAGATGAGAGAATGACTACTGAAGAATTTAACTGGGGCTATGATCCGATGAACTATAACGTTCCTGAGGGAAGCTTTTCAACAGATCCTTTCTCAGGTGAAACAAGAGTAAGAGAATTCAAGGAAATGGTGCAGGCGCTTCACACAGCGGGCTTCAGGGTTATCATGGATGTGGTTTATAACCATACCTACAATCTTGAGAATTCATTTCAGAAGACAGTTCCATGGTATTACTACAGAGTCAGTGAGAACGGCGAGACATCAAACGGTTCAAGATGTGGAAATGATGTTGCCAGCGAAAGACTCATGGTTGGAAGATTTATCCTTAACTCCATAATGTACTGGGCTGAGGAATATCATATAGACGGTTTCAGATTCGATCTTATGGGACTTCTTGATACGGAGCTTATGAATGAGATCAGAAGAAACCTTGATGAGAGATTCGGAAAAGGCGAGAAGCTTGTATACGGAGAGCCTTGGGCAGCCGGCGATACGGAAATGGAAGACGGCTTTACTCCGGCACTTAAGAAAAATGCAAATGACTTCCTTGATAAAAATGTAGGCTTCTTCAGTGATGACATAAGAGACGACATAAAGGGCTCTGTATTTGATCCGAAGAGCATGGGCTTTGTAAACGGAGGCTGCATCGATCAGGAGACGGTGGATGCGATAAATGCAAAGCTTGCCGAAACCGGAGAATTAAAAACAGAGGATATTCCTGAGAAGCGTATCGAGGAGGAGATAGCAGCGGCTGTTACAGCTTATCATGAGAGAGGCTTCAGTCCTTCGCAGATCGTAAGATATGTAAGCTCACATGATGATCTCACACTTTGGGACAAGCTTACTATCACCACTCCGGATGAGGAGCTTAGGAAGAAGCAGAACATTCTCGCTGCAGCAGCTTATATACTCGGACAGGGACATATCTTCATGCTTTCGGGTGAAGAATTCCTTCGAACCAAGGGCGGAGAGGATAATTCCTATAACCTTCCGATCACAGTCAACAGACTGGATTGGGCGGAATGCATCAGAAATAAAGATATTGTGGAGCTTTACAGTGAGCTTATATATATCAGGAAGAACTGCGAGGCACTTGCGGATCTGGGACCTAAAGCTTACAAAAGAGTAAAGATAATGAAAGCAGAGAACGGAGTTGTGGCATTTCAGGCAGAAGACATCTTCGTAGTGCTTAACAGTAATGAGACTAAGGCTTACTCACCAGTTCCTGAAGGAAGCTGGGAGATGATCATAGGAAATATCGATGACAGAGTAAGCAGTGAAAAATGGAACGAAAGAGTAAGAAGCTTTGATCAGGTTTCGGTAACAGTCTACAAAAGGACAAATATTCCTATGGGCAACAGCATTGTAGATGTATATATGGACGATAACAAGGTGATCCGTGACTGACCGTATAGAGAAGATTTTGGAGGACTTATGAATCTTGCTGCGATTTATCACAGAACAACAGACAAATATGCGTATCAGCTTTCAGACAATGAGCTGATCATAAATATTGAGACCGGATATGATGTGGACAAGGTATACATACATCATGGCGATCCTTATCTTGCCGGAATAATGGGAGGCAAGGAACAGTGGCAGGGCCGCAAGGAAGAAATATTCTTCAAGAAGAGAGAGAAGACTCACATATGGTGGACAACGACACTTTTCCCGGAATTTAAGCGCTGCAAATACTATTTTGAGATAGTCAGCGGTGATGAGACAGTGTTCCTCTTCGAGGACGGATTTTATACCGAAGAAGAGATGCATCGTCCGGGCAAGGTTCTTTCATACTTTATCTATCCGTGGATGAATCCGGTGGATACCTTCAGGACACCTGCCTGGGTAAATGAAACCATCTGGTATCAGATATTTCCGGAACGCTTCTGCAACGGTGATCCTTCGAACGACAACGAAGGAACAAAACCGTGGAAATGCGAGAAGATCACAGGCTACAACGATTATTACGGCGGAGACCTTCAGGGGATCATAAACCGTTTTGACCATATAAAGAATCTTGGAATAACCGGTATCTACCTTACGCCGGTATTCGAGGCGGATTCGAATCATAAATATAATACAACGAATTATAAGAAGGTGGATCCTCATTTCGGAACGAATGAGAAGCTTAAGGAGCTGGTTAAGCTTTGCCATGACAATGGCATCAGAGTAATGCTTGATGCGGTATTCAATCATACCGGTACGGACATTTCGATGTGGCAGGATGTATTGACCAACGGAGAGATGTCAAAGTATAAGGACTGGTACATGATAAATGAATGGCCGGTCGACAAGAAGAGGGATACAAAGGATAAGAGATTTTATTCATTTGCCTTCACTGAGATGATGCCGAAGCTTAACACCAACAATCCTGAGGTAAGAGAGTACCTGAAGGATATCGTAAGATTCTGGATGAAGGAGTTCGATATCGACGGCCTCAGATTTGACGTCGGAAATGAGATCTCTCACAGACTGCTTCAGGAGCTCAGGATAATGTGCAAGGACATCAAGCCTGATTTTTATCTTCTCGGAGAGATATGGCATGATGCAACACCATGGCTCCTTGGAAATGAATATGATGCAGTCATGAATTATCCGCTTTCAACCGCCATCTCAAACTATTGGATATATCCTGAATGGGACAGCGTGGAATTTGAATACGGCGTGAACCGGAGCTTCACGATGTATATGCAGCAGGCAAATGATGTTATGTTCAATCTTCTTGATTCACATGACACCAACAGACTTATCGATAAGGTGCAGGACAAAGACATTTTCTATCAGCAGCTGGCAGTCCTCTACACGATGCCGGGAAGCCCTTGCGTATATTACGGAACTGAGATCGTGATGCCGGGAAGTTACGATCCGGACTGCAGAAGATGCATGCCGTGGGATGATATAGACGCCGGAAAATATGACGAAGAGATAGAAGAACTGAAAAAGCTGATAAGGCTTCGTAAGAATCACAAGGCAGCGAGAAGCAGGAATTTCCATTTTCCTGGAAATGTAGGCGACTCGAGAACGGTAGAGTATATCAAGCTCTGGGGAGACAGCTGCATAAGCGTTATCCTTAACTGCGGTGATAAGCCGGTGGAGATACCACCGGAGATCTGCTACAAGAATATCCTCTACAGCAGACATTATGAAGCGGGCGTTTTACAGCCAAAGGGCATACTTATAAACGCAATGACGTAATAAATGTCATGAAAATAATATAAATATCACAGAGTTATCAATAAAATGAGATTGAAAAAAAGGAGAGAACAATGCGAAGATCAGGAATACTGCTTCCGATATTCAGCCTTCCGGGTAAATACGGAATAGGAAGCTTTTCGGAGAATTCATACAAATTCATAGATTTTCTTAAGAATGCAGGCCAGAAATACTGGCAGATACTTCCGGTCGGACCTACCGGATACGGTGATTCGCCTTATCAGACCTTCTGCAGCTTTGCAGGAAATCCATATTTTATCAGCCTTGAGAAGCTCATCAAGGAAGGGCTTCTGAAGGAAAAAGAGGTGGATGAGGTTTACAGCGGAACCAATCAGCCGGATGATAAAAAGGTTGATTATGAAATGCTTTATAACACAAGGTTCGGACTTCTCAGAAAGGCTTATGAAAAGGCTCTCAGCAAGAAGCTTCTTGAAAAGCCTGCATTTAAGAAGTTCTGCAGTGAGAATGAGGAATGGCTTCAGGATTACTGCCTTTTCATGGCTATAAAGACAGAGATGGGCGGAGCAAGCTTTACCACATGGCCTAAGGCTCTCAGAACAAGAAATGAAGCAGAGCTTAAGAAGGCAGAGGAAAGACTTAAGGATGATATCGGATTCTACAAATTCATCCAGTTTAAGTTCTACGAACAGTGGTATGCAGTCAAGAAATACGCAAATGACAAGGGAATAGAGATAATAGGCGACCTTCCGATATATGTTGCACCTGACAGCGCAGATGTATGGGCACATCCGGAGCTCTTCCAGCTTACAAAGGATGCGGTTCCGAAGAGGGTTGCAGGATGTCCGCCGGACGGTTTCACACCGCTCGGACAGCTCTGGGGCAATCCGCTTTATGACTGGGATTATCATGAGAAAACCGGTTACGCATGGTGGATCAGCCGTCTTGATAAATGCAGAGGACTTTACGACATCATAAGGATCGATCATTTCAGAGGCTTTGATGAATATTATTCGGTTCCAGGTCAGGACACGGATGCAACCCGCGGAAAATGGGTGAAGGGTCCTGGAATGAAGCTGTTTAATGCGATAAAGGAAAGTCTCGGTGAGATAAGGATCATTGCAGAAGATCTCGGTTATACGACCGATTCGGTAAGACAGCTTGTTAAGGATTCAGGCTTCCCGAACATGAAGATCATGGAGTTCGCATTTTACGAGAGCGAGGACGGAGGCAATTCCGAATTCCTTCCTTTCAACCATTACAGCAACTGTGTAGTCTATACAGGAACTCATGATAATGAGACCCTTATAGGATGGCTTAAGAATACCGATGACAACACCTTCAGGAGAATGACAGAATACATCGGATACGGCAATATTGCACGTACAGACTACAATATGAAGAAGATTGCGCAAACAATTATACGCGTTGCGCAGAATTCGGTGGCAGATTACTGTATTATTCCACTTCAGGATTATCTGTACCTTGGAAATGAAGCTCGTATAAATTCTCCTTCAGTTCTGGGAGGAAACTGGAGCTGGAGAGTTGACAAGTCAGTTCTCAATAAGAGAACAGCTTCGAGAATACGCCATTTTGCCGAGGTTTACGGCAGAATTTAGTGATTTGGTCCGGATTATGATCCGGCTTCATTTCATAAATTTTAATCTTTAAAAAAACTTTAAAAATAAGTTGACAAGAGGTGATGTCGGTGGTACAGTAGAGACATGAACAACCGGTTGCGCAAGAGAGAAGAAATTGACCGGTAAAAAAACCATTTATTTATTATGTGTTAACAAAGTCACTTTAAGAAATGATCCGCACAGGATCGAATCTAAGAGAGGATCCGGAACGGATCAAAAGAGGAGGAAAACATAATATGAAAAAGAAATTAGTTGCAGGAATGCTTGCGACAGCAATGGTAGCATCCGTATTTACAGGATGCGGCAAGAAGGATGATGAGAAGAGTACAAGCGCTGAGAACAAGACCAGCGTAGAAGTTACAGCTGATGATAAGGGCGAGATCAAGCTCTGGGTAGCTGATAACACAGTTGATTTCACAAAGGCTCAGGTTGATAAGTTCCTTGAAGCAAATCCTAACTACAAGGGATTCTCAGTAACAATCGAAGCAGTTGGTGAAGGCGATGCAGCTACAAACATGATCACAGACGTTACAGCAGGTGCTGATATCTACGGTTTCGCACAGGATCAGCTTGCAAGACTTGTTTCAGCTGGAGCAATCGCACCAGTAAATGCATGTGCTGACTGGATCAAGGAGAACAACGATGCAGGTGCTGCAGGAGCAGCTACAATCGGTGGAACAACATATGCATTCCCACTTACATCTGATAACGGATACTTCTTATACTATGATAAGAGCGTTATCTCAGATCCTTCAACACTTGAAGGCATCCTCGCTGATTGCGAGAAGGCTGGTAAGGGTTACTACATGCAGATCAACTCAGGATGGTATGACACAGCATTCTTCTTCGCTACAGGATGTAAGCTTGAGTACGGTGTCGATTCAGAAGGAAAGCTTAATTCTTCAAATATCACATATGCATCAGACGAAGGTGTTGCAGCTATGAAGGCTATGATCAACCTTCACAAGTCAAAGGCATTCTACAACGGTTCAAAAGTTGGTGATGCAGCAAACGCAGCAGCAGTTGTATCAGGTACATGGGATAAAGGAGCAGCTCAGGATATGTTCGGTGCAAACTATGCATGTGCTAAGCTTCCTACATTCAACGTAGATGGTAAGGATTACCAGATGAGCGGTTTCGGTGGATTCAAGCTCCTTGGTATCAAGCCACAGACAGATTCTAAGAAGTTCATCGTTTGCCAGGATCTTGCGAAGTTCCTTTCAAATGAAGAGACACAGCTTGCTAGATTTGAAGCAGTAGGTTGGGGACCATCAAACAAGGTAGCTCAGCAGAGCGATAAGGTAAAGGCTGATCCAGCACTTTCAGCACTTGCAGAGCAGCTTGCATTCACAATCCCACAGGGCCAGTATCCAAATGAGTACTGGGATCTTGCAACGGGACTTGGTGATTCTATAATCGCAGGCGACTATGACAGCGCTTCAGATGAGGATCTTAAGAAGGCACTTCAGGATTTCCAGACAACATGTGAGAGCTACGCTAAATAATCACTGAAAGATAATCTTTTGATCAGATGCAGCAGTAGGGTGCTGCACAGTATTTAAAGTGAACAGGGCGGGATTATAATGATTCCCGCCCTTTTTATCCCAAAAAACAGTTATATAAACATTACAGCTACAAAAAATATTATTTAAACCGGAGGGGACTATGGAAAAGTCAATTGCATCAACTTCACAAAAGAAGCGTAAAAGCAAGATAGGAACCTTCTTTGGAACAATCGGATCAGAATTTAAAGAAATAGGTACAACATTTACACAGGGCACATGGTTTACAAGAATTTCATACTTAGTACCAGGCCTTGGACAGATACTCAGAGGACAGTTTGCAAGAGGAATTATGTTCCTTCTTGTTGAAGCAGGACTTCTCTTCTATATCTTTGGTATAGGTATGCCGTATCTCGAAGATTTCGGAACACTCGGTACCAAGGGAAGCGGATATAACGATCTTGGTGTTATCACATATGGTGACAACAGCTTCTTTATCCTCCTGTATGGTCTTCTTGCTATTACAGCTATTTTCTTAGTTATTCTTGTCTGGAGAATCAATCTCAAGCAGAACAAGAAGACAGATGATCTGTTGAGACAGGGAAGAACGGTTCCTACAAATATGCAGGATCTGCATTCACTTATCGACAGTAACTTTGACAAAACACTTCTTGCACTTCCAGTGCTTGGAATTTTCTTATTTACAGTTTTACCAATCATTTTCATGATCTGTGTTGCATTTACAAACTATGACATGGATCACACACCACCTGGAAAGCTCTTTACATGGGTAGGACTTGATAACTTCAAGGAGATCTTCCATTTCGGCGGAACAGGATTCGGTTCAACCTTCTTCAAGGTTCTTGCATGGACACTTGTATGGGCATTCTTCGCAACATTCCTTAACTACTTCCTTGGACTTGCAATGGCTATGCTCATCAACAAGAAGGGTATTAAGTTTAAGAAAATGTGGAGAACTATTCTCATCATGACAATAGCAGTTCCACAGTTCGTTTCACTTCTTTACGTAGGAAAAATGTTCGCTGCAGACGGACTTGTTAATACTTACCTTATCAAATGGGGTTGGATCAGCAAGGCGATACCGTTCTGGACGAACCCAACATATGCACAGATACTCGTTATCGTGATCAACCTCTGGATAGGTATCCCTTACCTGGTACTTATCGCTACAGGTCTTCTCATGAACATACCTGCAGATCTTTATGAATCAGCTAAGATCGACGGTGCTACAAACTTCCAGATGTTCTTCAAGATAACACTTCCGTACATGCTGTTTGTAACAGGACCTTTCCTTCTTACACAGTTTATCGGAAATATCAACAACTTCAACGTCATCTACCTTCTTACACAGGGTCAGCCGCTTTCGACAAAGCTTTCGAACAACGCAGGTTATACAGACCTCCTTGTAACATGGCTGTATAAGATGACAGTTAACAGTTCAAACTATAAGATGGCAGCAGTTATCGGTATCATGGTATTCGTAGTCGTAGCAGTTATTTCACTCATCGTTTACAACATGATGCCATCAGTTAAGGATGAGGAGGGATTCCAGTAATGAAAGCAAAAAGAAGAGCAAATCTTGCAGTATCATATCTGGTACTCGTCATTATAAGTATTATCTGGTTATTCCCATTCGTATGTCTCGTATTACAGAGCTTCAGAGGATATACTCCTGAGGACGGCGGCGGTGGAATGGTTAATTACCTCCTTCCTAAGAGATGGACGCTTGATTCGTACAAGTTCCTTTTCTCAGGCGAGAGCAAGTTCTTAAGATGGTATCTTAATACACTTATCATCGCTATAGCAGTTACAATCGTACAGTCATTTGTTGTAGTGTGCGTAAGCTACGCACTTTCAAGAATGAGATTCAAGGGAAGAAAACTTCTCATGAACATTTGGCTTGTACTCGGAATGTTCCCAGGATTCCTTACAATGATCTGTCTGTATTTCCTGCTTAAGTCTATCGGACTTACTCAGGAAGGAGCTATACCGGGACTTATCCTTATATCGGCAGCAGGTTCAGGAATGGGTTATTACGTATGTAAGGGATACTTTGATACGATCCCTAGATCACTTGATGAGGCAGCCAGAATAGACGGAGCTACAAGAATGCAGATACTTAATATTCTTATAGCACCTCTTTCAAAACCAATCATTATCTATCAGCTCCTGGTAGCATTCATGGCTCCATGGTGCGATTACATCTTTGCATCATACGTTGCTTTTGGTCACAGCGACAGCTACAACGTAGCAGTTGCTCTCCAGAGATGGGTATGGACAAACGACTATCAGGGCTATTTCACAAGATTCTGCGCGGGTGGTATTCTCGTAGCAGTTCCGGTAACAATACTCTTCATGAGCTTACAGAGATACTATGTTGAAGGTGTTACAGGCGGTGCTGTTAAGGGTTAATCCCAAAAGTATTCGATCTGTTTCAATACCGGGTTGTGGCTTTAGTTTATAAAAGCGTGATTTTAGGGGCCGGTTCAGTTTTCACGAACTGGATCGGTCCCATTTTTTAACAAACGGGGTCATTATGGAAGAGAAGATTACAATTGATGATATAGCTGAAGCACTTGGAGTTTCCAAGACTACAGTTTCGAGAGCTGTATCCGGCAAGGGCAGGATAAGCGATGGAACAAGGTCGAGAGTGCTCGCATATATTGATAAACACAATTACAGACCGAATCCTATGGCTCGTGGACTTGCTAAGAGGAAAACCTATAATATTGCAGTTGTATGGCCGGAGGATTATGAGGCCGTTGATCTGCCATTTTTCCACAGATGTGTTCTTGGAGTTAACAGAGTAGTGGCAGAAGCCGGATATGATATAATCATTTCCATGGTTGATAGTGAGAATTATACGAATCTTAAACGTGTAGTTGAAAACAAGAAGATAGACGGAGTTATCCTTACAAGAACTCTTATAGATGACAAGCCGGCAAAATACCTGAAGGAATCAGGCATTCCGTTTGTTGCTATAGGAAGCAGTGATGATCCGGAGATCATTCAGATAGATAACAACAATTTTGAAGCTTGCAGAGAGCTTACAAATATACTTATTTCCAAAGGAACTAAAAGGGTTGCCATCATTGGTGGTGACAGTAATCATGTTATCACAAGAACAAGATTCAGAGGCTTTGCGGAGGCCTTTAAGGATAACGGACTCAGCTATGATCCTGAACTTGTATTTCTTGATTCGGACGATCCAATCAAGATAATGAGCATTATTGATGAGATTATAGACAAGAATGTTGATACCGTGATATGCATGGATGACGCCATAGCAGGTCAGGTTATCACAAAATGCCGAAATGAAATGATCAGGGTTCCTGATGATATCAAGGTAGCATCATTTTATAACAGTACTATACTTAACAATATGACTCCGTCGATAACATCACTTAATTTCGATGATACCAATCTTGGTGCTGTTGCAGCAAAGACCCTTATGGACGTTATAAATGGCAAAAAGGTTAAGAACCGTACAGAATCATCATACGAGATAATTCTTAAGGACAGTACTAAGTAGCGGGGACGAAAAAATGATAAAAAGACTTTTTAAGAAAACTGCCGCATGCTTTATTACGGCAGTTTTTATTTTGGCAGGAACGCCAGGAAATGCTGCTAAGGTGCAGGCAGACACAGAAGTTATCGAAAAGCCGACAGAGGCAGAAGCTGCGGATGAAAAGGAAGAGAACACAGTGGATGGTGAGGCAGCAGAAGACGCAGTGCTTTTAACAGCTGACGGAGCAGAAGACGCGGCAGAAGGAATCTATGCCGAGAAGCTTGATATTCCGGAGGATTTTTACACCGGAGTAGATATATCTTCTTATCTTTCAGAGGTTGAAAGCGGCGTAAAATACTATGGTTATGACGGAAATGAGCTTGATGACGCAGGGTTCTTCAAGCTGCTTAAGGATTCAGGCATCAATTCTGTAAGAATAAGAGTGTGGAATGATCCATACGATGCATCAGGTCATGGCTATGGCGGCGGAAACTGCGACATAGACAGAGCAATCATCATGGGCAAGGCTGCAACGGATGCAGGACTTAAGGTACTTATTGATTTCCACTATTCGGATTTCTGGGCTGATCCGGGCAAGCAGAAGGCGCCTAAGGCCTGGGAAGGAATGAGCGTGGAGGACAAGGCTAAGGCACTCCATGATTATACAGCAGACTGCATGAAACGTCTCAAGGATGCAGGTGTAAATGTAACCATGGTGCAGCTGGGAAATGAGACCACCACAGGAATGTGCGGAGAGAAGAGCTGGACTGACATCTGTACGCTTATGAAGGCAGGAAGCGAGGCTGTTCACGAGGTTTCACCTGAGGTGGAGAGAGTTGTTCATTTTACTGACGCTCATACAAGCAACTACTACGGCTTTGCGAGATATCTTGACAATAACGGCGTGGAATATGAGATATTTGCATCATCATATTATCCTTACTGGCACGGTACTCTTGAGAATCTCAGAACACAGCTTGGCTATGTAATCGATAATTTCGATAAGAAGGTTATGGTCGTTGAGACCTCTTATGTATATACGCTTGACGATGGCGACGGTTCCGGAAATACCATCGGCGAAGGTACTTCGGGCGTTGATATGGATTATCAGGTTTCCGAGCAGGGCCAGGTCAATCTTATCCATGATATCACAGAAACCGTTCTTTCCTGCGATGGCAAGGGAGTCGGTGTATTCTGGTGGGAGCCTGCATGGATACCGGTTGGCGTTGTAGATGGTAGCGGAAGTGCAAGCTATGACAGTAATTCAAAGCTTTGGGAACAGTATGGTTCCGGCTGGGCAAATGCAGAAAGCGGCGACTATGATTCAGATGCCGCAGAGTGGTACGGCGGTTCCGCTGTAGATAATCAGGCACTCTTCGACTTTTACGGACATCCGCTTCAGTCGCTTAAGGTATTTGATCTTCTCAGAAATGGTTCCGAGGCCCCTTATAAGATCACAGGTATCAACAGTGAAACGGTTACCTTCGGTATAAATGATGAGATAGTTCTTCCTGAAACCGTTCAGGTTGTATTTACAGATGATAAGAAGATTGATGCTGCAGTTACCTGGGATGAGGCTGAGATTAAAAAGGCACAGGAAACAGGAAGCGGTATATATACCATAAATGGTAAGGCCGAGGTTGACGGACAGCTTGTTGATGTAAGCTGTGAGCTTAGACTCAACGAGGATAATCTCCTTAAGAATCCGGGCTTTGAGGAAGACAGCATGAGCTGCTGGACTATCGTTGATGACAACAATGGCGGCATGCCTTGTGTCTCACGAAAGGACGACAGCAGTAATGTAAGAACAGGCAGCTTCTGTCTTCATTTCTGGAGTAAGGATGAGATATCATATAAGGTTTCTCAGACGGTTTATCTGAAGAAGGGTACATATAAGGTCGGTGCCTGGGTTGAAGGCGGAGATACCGGTAAGGATGCTGATATAAAGCTTTTCGCAAAAACAGCTTCAGATGATTATGATGCGGCTGTAGAGCTTACAGGCTGGCAGCAGTACAAGAATCCTGAGATAAATGATATCGTCATCGCAGAGGACGGAACAGCCCTTACAATCGGCGCATCGGTAAAATGTGCAGGCAACGGATGGGGTGCATGGGATGATTTCTATCTCTACAGCACAGCTCCGGGCGGCGGTATCATGGAAGGCATGGAAAATGTCACAGAGGCACCTGTGGAAGCTCCTACAGAGGCTGTAACCGAGGCAAAAACTACTTCTTCTGACGATAAGAAGACAGAGGCGGCAGATGACGAGGAAGAGGATGACAGCAAGTCCGGAAAGGGTGCTATCATCGCTATAGTTCTTGCATCACTCGCAATAGTGATACTTGCGGTATTTATCATCATTTCCAGGGCAAGGCCTGATGATAATACTTCAGATGATAAAGGCAGCAAGGGCAAAAAAGAATAAAATTTCGGTTTATAAAGAAGAGCATTTATGATAAAATGATGGAAGGGCAGTAGTAAGTTCTTCCATCATTTTTTTGTTTGATAAATCCAAATTCACGGGGATGAAATTACAGGTTGTAATGACATGACGGATAATGGAAGATGCACTAGCTTAGTAATAAAAAGGAGGACTATGTAGTATGGCAAAGTACAGATGTAAGATTTGTGGGGAAGTTTTTGAAGTTCCGGATGGTGAGACACCGGTATGTCCAAAGTGCAAGATGACAGGTGACAAATTAGAGCTTATAGAGGAGGGACCGGCAAAGATGAATAAGTATGCGGGAACACAGACAGAGAAGAATCTTCAGGCTGCATTTGCAGGTGAGTCGCAGGCAAGAAACAAATATACATATTTTGCTTCAGTAGCCAAGAAGGAAGGCTATGAGCAGATTTCAGCTATCTTCCTTAAGACGGCAGACAATGAGAAGGAGCATGCAAAGCTCTGGTTCAAGGAGCTTGGAGGAATCGGAGATACAATAGCTAACCTTAATGCTGCTGCTGACGGAGAGAACTTCGAGTGGACAGATATGTATGAGGATTTTGCAAAGACAGCTGAAGCAGAAGGATTCCCTGAGCTTGCTGCAAAGTTCAGAGGCGTTGGCGAGATCGAGAAGCATCATGAGGAGAGATATCGTGCGCTTCTTAAGAATATTGAGACTGCACAGGTATTTGAGAAGAGTACAGTTAAGGTTTGGGAGTGCAGGAACTGCGGACATATCGTTGTAGGTACAAAGGCACCGGATGTATGTCCTGTATGTAATCATCCACAGAGCTTCTTCGAAGTACATGAGGAGAATTATTAATCCTAACTGATAAATTAGCGTAGAATATGTAATGATAGCCCTGTCTTTCGTTGGTGTAAGACAGGGCTTTTGTTTAGTAAAGTAAATTAAAACGAACGTCCGGCTGCAATAGCCATTTCGCTCAGGAACCGCTCGCGCTTTGTCCTTGAATATTTGGGCGTATTGTGATATAAAAACATTTGGTATAAAACCATGAGATATAAAATGAAAAGAGGAATACCGGATGAAAAAGAGTTATATCATTTCTGCAGTTTCTGCGGCACTGTTTCTGCTTATGATCATATTGATCAAGACAGTTGATGTTGCGGATATAGGACCGGAAGGAACAAAGATCGGGCTTTCGTCTATAAATAAGGCGTTTCATGAGCTGACAGGTCTGAATGATTCCTGGGATAAGATTGCAGATTATACAATGCTGCTTGCATTTGTCTCAGGACTTGCCTTTGCTGTGCTTGGACTGGTTCAGCTGATACAGAGAAAGAGCCTTTTAAAGGTTGACAGAGAGATACTTCTTCTTGGAGGACTGTATGTGGTTCTGGGAATCTTTTACGTGATATTCGAAAAGGTTGTTATCAACTACAGACCTGAGATACTTTCTGATGAGACGAAGCCGGAGGCTTCATTTCCGTCATCGCATGTAATGATGGCCTGCGTGGTTGCAGGAAGTGTAATCGTTATACTTGGCAGGTATATTAAGAAGGCGGAGCAGAGAGTTGCTGCAAGGTTAATACTTAGTGTTGTGATGCTGATCTCTGTAGCGGCAAGACTTGTTTCTGGAGTTCACTGGTTAACAGATATCATTGCCGGAGTTCTTCTCAGCTGCGCGCTTGTATTCTTATACAAGGGGCTCATTGAGAACGACACAGAAGAGTAATTTATAAAAATGCTCATTTGAGAACAGCACAGAAAATAATATATATAAAAAGCCGGTGGAGCAGCATTTAATAATGTGCTCCATCGGCTTTTAATTGATTTATTCTGATTTATCTGATTACAGAAGGTCTGCAAGCTCGAGAACCATCTTCTCAGTCTTCTCCCAGCCAAGGCATGGGTCTGTGATAGACTTTCCGTAGCATGTGCCTGTTGGCGGCTGATTGCCGTCCTCGATGTATGACTCAACCATAAGACCCTTAACCATCTTGTGGAGGTCTGAAGAAAGTCTCATGCTGTGAAGGACTTCCTTAGCGATACGGGGCTGCTCGATGAACTGCTTGTTTGAGTTAGCGTGGTTTGTATCAACGATGACTGCAGGATTTGCAAGTCCGCTATTCTCATAGAGTTCATGAACGTACATAAGATCTTCGTAATGGTAGTTTGGTGCAGAATGACCATTCTTGTGTGTGTAACCACGGAGGATAGCGTGTGCAAGAGGGTTACCCTTACTCTTAACCTCCCAGCCTGAGTATACGAAGGTGTGTGGGTGCTGAGCAGCAGTGATAGAGTTCATCATTACTGAAAGCATACCACTTGTAGGGTTCTTCATACCTACAGGGATATCAAGACCGCTGGCTGTAAGACGGTGTGTCTGGTTCTCAACTGATCTTGCACCAACTGCAACGTATGAGAGAACATCTGAAAGATATGGATGATTGCTTGGGTAAAGCATTTCATCTGCGCAGGAGAAGCCGGTCTCTTCAAGAGCTCTGAGGTGTACACGACGGATAGCAATGATACCCTTAAGCATATCAGGAGCAGCTTCAGGGTCAGGCTGGTGGAGCATTCCCTTGTAGCCTTCACCGGTTGTACGTGGTTTATTTGTGTAGATTCTAGGTACGATAACGATCTTGTCAGAAACCTTATCCTGAAGGCCTCTGAGTCTTGTGATGTATTCGATTACCGAATCCTCACGGTCTGCTGAACATGGTCCGATTACGAGGAGGAATTTGTCGCTCTCTCCGCTGAGTACGGCTCTTATAGCTGCATCATTTTTAGCCTTAACTGCAGCTGCGCTTTCTGTTATTGGGTACATTTCCTTTACAACCTTTGCTGCAGGAAGTTCTCTTTTAAATTCAAGATTCATAGTGGTAATTCCTTTCTTAGATAAATGAATTAAAAATTTTTATACTTAACACATGTGTTGCTTTTCATCTTTATGTAAAATCTTTTAGCACATGTGAATGCTTTTATGTTACAGGTTCTTAAATATAATTAGTGGAAGGTTCCTACAAGCTTAAGGTCAGCACAGATGGCTGAAAGCTCACGGAGCATATCCTTTCCGTCTCTTGAGTTGATATTTCCTTCTGCTTCAATATAGAAGTAGTAGCTCCATGGAAGGCTCTTCAGAGGACGGCTTCTGAGGCTTCTCATGTTATATCCGTGTGCGCCGATTATGTTGAGTGTTGAAGCAAGCGCGCCGGCTTCATTTTTAACTGTGAAGGTTATGATGAACTGCTCGTTGTCCCTGCCCTTTGAATCAGCGGTGTTGAGGCTTCTTGTAAATGCAGCATAACGTGTTGTATTAACAGCGCCTTCATTTCCGACTGCCTCCTCAGTGTCAGAATAAATCTGATTGATGCTGAGGCTGCCCTGGTACATAAGATCCATAACCTTTCCAACCTCGCCGCTCAGGCTGTTCTCCAGAGGAAGTACTGCGCAGTTATATTCGCCGCTCTCAACGCCCTCATAAGCTGTCTTATAATCATTTAAAGCTACAAATGAAGCGGCCGGGAACATTTTCTTCGCTGCCCTGTAGGAGCCTGTGCTCTCATCGCCGATGTAAGCAACCTTCATACCGTTAAGGAGCATTTCCTGGAATGAAGAAGAAATGTCCATGGTTGAACGAATGAAGTTAACATAATACGGACGGATCTCATCATCCTTGATAAGCTCCTTCTGCTTTGAAACCTTTAAATCTTCAACCTTTTGGTCACGGATCGAAAGGCTGTTGTCCTGCTTATATGCAGCAATCTTTCTGCAAAGCTGAAGTCTTTCTTCGAAGAGCTCGGCCATCTTGGTGTCGATCTCATTTATTCCGTTTCGATAATCGTTTATATCACTCATTTTTCCACCTCCATAAAAAAATGGTTCCCTTATTCATCTAAGGAAACCATAAAAGTCTAAATCTCTTGAAATGTAATATTGGGAAATACTTAAAACGCCTCCTTATGAAGCCCTATTCATTTGCCATCACAAAAACGATACGAAAAAAATCGTACCTCGTTTGAATAGCTATAATAATAAAGGTTCATAAGTGAAGACATATCAGTACCTCAAAAATAATTAAAATTCTCTTAGACTATAAAACCTTAGAACACGATTGTCAAGTTTTTTTTATTACGACAGTTATATAAATTTTCTAAAAAACTAACGAATTCTTCACTTGTTGACATAGGGATTTTAGGGTAGAATGTAATATGTGGATATATGGCGGATCGATCCGCAGCATACGGTAACTATTAAAAGGGGTTATAAGATAATATATGGGAAAGATGGAAATTTATGAAAATGAATCCTTTAGCGGCAACAGATGTCTTGCTGATAAGAAGGATGTTACGATAAGAAACTGCACCTTCGATGGTTCATCAGGAGGTGAAAATGCACTGCTAAGAAGCTCCAGGCTGGTTGTGGAGAATGTTCTTATAGATCAGAAGGGTGTATTCTGGAACAGCAGCAAGCTGAAGATAACAACGGCTGAATTCGCTAAAAGAGCTGAGATGGCATTATGGTATTCAGATCACCTCAACGTGTCTGATGCAAGCATCGATTGCGATAAGGTGCTCAGAGAATGCAGTCATATAGATCTTAACAAATGTGGTATAGTTTCCAACGAGTTCGGCTGGTTTAATTCATTTATTAATGTAATGAATACGAAGGTTGAAGGCGATTATTTTATGCTTAAGTCAGAGAATATGGCCTTCAGGAATACCTCGGCTACAGGAAGCAGCGCATATCAGTATGTCAAAAATGCAACCTTTGAGAACTGCAAGATAATCGGAGACAATATGTTCTGGCATGCTGAGAATGTTCTTATCAAGGACTGTGAGATAAAGGGAGATTCTATAGGATGGTTCTCGGACCGTATTCTTATGATAAACTGCAGGATAAGCGGCAGGAATCCGTTCTGTAATTGCAAGAAACTTCAGATGTCAGGCTGCACTATCGTGGGAACAGGCATTGCATTTGAGAATTCCGAGGTGGAGGCGGATCTTGAAGGAAGCATTGAAAGTATCGTAAATCCTGCGGCAGGCGTAATAAAGGTACCTGAGGTTAAAGAGGTTGTTATGGATTCAAAGAATCCAAGGTGCCGTATCCAGACACTGACTGAGAATTATTAGGAAGTAATTAGAAGTATTTAGAGAATTCCGGGGAATAGAAGACCGACTTTCCGGGATTTTGGGAGAGTATATGAAACAATTAGATAAAAACAGTGGAAAGATAAAGGCAATCCTTGTGATAATCATTATTACATTAGCTTTTATCTGGGGAAACAGTCTCATGACAGGAGAGGTTTCAAGCTCCATCAGCGAGTGGTTCAGAGAGGTACTGAATAAGCTTTTTCATTTTGCAAAGAGCAGCAAGGAGGTCGGCAGCGGCCATCTTCTTCGAAAGCTGATGCATTTTACTGAATTTATGATACTTGGCATAGAGCTTACTATATTTAAAAAGAACAGCAAGAAATACGGCAGGAGCCCGGTTATATTGGCAGGACTTCTGATAGCGCTGGTGGATGAGACCATACAGTTGTTCATTCCGGGACGTGCAGGAATGATCAAGGATGTCTGGATCGATTTTTCAGGATTCATGACAGGATTCATACTTGTAACCGTCGTTCGAAAGCTTCGTGCGTAAGCAAACTATGGTTAAATACATAATAACTTTACATAATTAAAAAAGTGTTTGAAAATGGCTTAAAATAAGCAAAAAATCAAAGAATTGCTTGACAAATAGGCTGTTTTTATATATAAAAGTATATGGACACTGGTTACAGACTTGGGGGTCCTAAATTAAGTATTTTATGTTGAGGAGGAGTTTTTCAAATGAACAAGACAGAGTTAGTTGCAGCAATCGCTGATAAAGCAGAAATTAAGAAGGTTGATGCTGAGAAGGCACTTAAGGCTTTCACAGATGTTGTAGCTGAAGAGCTTAAGAAGGGTGGAAAGGTACAGTTAGTTGGATTTGGTACATTTGATGTACTTGAGAGACCTGCTAGACAGGGACGTAACCCAAGAACAGGTAAGTCTATGAAGATCAAGGCTTCTAAGGCTCCTAAGTTCAAGGCTGGTAAGGCATTAAAGGATGCTATCAACTAATCTATAGATAATATGTTTAGATAAGGACAGTACCACCTGATCGCGGTACTGTCTTTTTCTTTAAGAAGGTGAGTGAGAGAAATGAGATTAGATAAGTTTCTTAAGGTTTCAAGACTTATAAAGAGAAGAACAGTTGCAAATGACGCCTGTGATGCAGGCAGAGTAAAGGTAAATGACAAGACCGTCAAGGCTTCCTATGATGTAAAGGTAGGAGATATCATCGAGATCGGTTTCGGTGATAAGTCCGTTAAGGCTGAGGTTACAGCCATTATGGATACTACCAAGAAGGAAAATGCCTCTGAAATGTTCAAATATCTGTAGTTTTTGGCAGATATTTCATTATTTTGTTATATTTTACTATTGAAAATTTTATGTAAAGTTAGTATTATTAATTTATCTTATTCTTTTCAGAGGGGTATTATGAGCAGCCGCAGAATGACAAAAGCTCAGCGTGAGCGCATAAGAAGAAAAGATCATATAAGACGAGTAAGGGCAGAGCATAAAGAGTATCGTGATATGCGAAGGGGAAAGAAACAGTCCGGAGTAGGTATTCTTCTTGTTATATGTGCTCTTGTTCTTGTTGCGGTTGTTACGACAGTCAGAGCTTATAATCTTCATGAGAAGGAGAAGGAGCTGACAGTAACAGAGAAACAGCTTGAGATAGAGCTGGTAAATGTTCAGCAGAAGAGAGAAAGTCTTGAACAGCAGCAGAGCTATATGAAAACTAAGAAATATATCGAGGATGAGGCCAAAGATAAGCTTGGACTTGTTTATCCGGATGAGATAGTTATTAAGCCACGCGGAGATAATTAGAAGCGGTTAACTGATAAAATCAGGGTTAACCGCTTTTTTCAGTATTTTATAAAGAGGTTATAGGATGGATTTTTCCGGCAGGATTAGAGAATTTGTGATGCAGCATGAGCTGATCGAGAAAAATGACGGAATAGTTGTTGGAGTTTCAGGAGGCGCCGATTCAGTCTGCCTTCTTCTATGTCTTACGGAGCTTAGAAAGCATTTTAAACTAAGGCTTAAGGCGGTTCATATCAATCATATGATAAGGGGAGAAGAGGCCGACAGGGATCAGAGCTTTGTTGAGGAGCTTTGCAGGGAGCTTGGCGTCGATGAGATTTCTGTCAGGATAAATGTTCCGCAGCTTGCTAAGGAAAAGCATCTGACCGAAGAGGAAGCCGGAAGAAATGCAAGGTATCAGACCTTTAAAGAAGTGATGGAAGACTCCGGTTTTCAGAAGATAGCCGTTGCGCATAATTCGGATGATCTTGCGGAAACCGTCATTTTTAATATGGCAAGAGGCAGCAGTATCAAGGGCCTTGCGGGAATACCGGTAAGAAGAGACTGCATCATAAGGCCGCTTTTAGGGGTAAGACGCAGCGAGATAGAGGAATATCTGAAGGAGCGCGGCAGAAGCTTCGTTACTGATTCAACAAATCTTCTGGATGATTATTCAAGAAACAGCATAAGGCATACAGTTATTCCGGCGCTGAATAAGCTGAATGACAGGGCGGTAGACCACATAGCTGCGGCTGCGGAGGACGTAGCTGAGATCTATGAAATGATATGCGATATGGCGGATACCGCTGAGATTCATTTTGAGGAAGACAGAGTAAAGATAGCGACTAAGAGCCTGGAGGGACTTAGAGGACCTGTTAGGCGCGAGGTATATCTTAGAGCGCTGGAGCACCTCGCAGGAAAGCGTAAGGATATCGGCGGCGTTCATCTGGATAGTATAGACGGACTGCGCAGTAAGGAAAATGGCAGCGCAGCGGATCTTCCGTATGGTATAACTGCTGTAAAAAGCTATGATAACCTTATCATTTCCGGTATCGGTGCCGGGAAAAAGGCTAAAAAAGAGGCAGAAGAAAAAAAGGATCTTTTTGTTGAAATATCCGGAGACGGAATATATTATACAGATAATGGCGAAATTCAGGTTAAGACGATGGATTACAGCCCGGGGACAGAGATCCCTTCGGGAGACCTTGTGAAGATGATAGATAAGGATAAGGTTTCCGGAAAAATGCTGCTGCGGTATCCTCAGCAGGAGGACCGCGTGAAGATCAGTGCGGCCGGCTACAAGAAGCTTGGCAGGCTGTTTACAGATCTTAAAGTGGAGAGAGAAGACAGGAAGACGGCGCCTGTACTGGCTGATGATAATGAGATCATCTGGGTCATCGGAAGACGGCTCAGCGAAGCCTTTAAGGTTGACAGCAGTACCAAAAGCGTTTATCTTCTGGAATATATTCAGAAAAACATTTAAGGAGAGAGAAATGCGGGAAGAATTTGAAGTTCTTATAAGTGAAGAGGAGCTGGACAAAAGGATCAGCGAGATGGCTGAGCAGCTCGATAAGGAATATGAAGGAAAGACAGTTCATCTTTTGGGAATACTTAAGGGAAGCGTTTTCTTTATGTGTGATCTTGCTAAGAAAATGAAGTCTGATGTGACAATGGATTTTATCTCAGTATCAAGCTACGGAGATGGTACAGAGTCTTCGGGAATCGTCAGACTGAACAAGGATCTTGATGAGAGTATAGAGGGTAAAAATGTGATAATAGTTGAGGATATCGTGGATTCGGGAAGAACACTCAGCTATGTCAGAAAGCTTATGGAGGACAGAAAGCCTGCCAGCCTTAAGATAGTTACTCTTCTGGACAAGCCGGACCGCAGGGTAGTGGACTGCAAGGTGGAAATGTCGGGCTTCGTCATTCCGGATAAATATATAATAGGATACGGACTGGATTATGCGCAGAAATACAGAAATCTGCCGTATATAGCCGTTATTCAGTAGATAAGGAGAAAAGTATTATATGAAAAACAAAGCATTTAGGGGCATGGGACTGTATTTTGTCCTGCTCGTTATCGGAGTGGCGCTGTATTTTGTCATCACAAACAGAAACGCTGACATTTATACTGCCTACGGTAATGAGAACCTGAGTGATGAGCTGAAGGCTGGTAAGATTGTTGAAGTCGATATAGTTCAAAACAACGAGGTTCCTACAGGAACCGTCTATGTAAGCTATGATGACGGCTCGCAGGTAATTTTTTATACAGCTGATGTAAAGGAAACTCAGGAAATCTGTAATAAGAAGGCTGATAAAGATGTAGAGATAAAGCTGGAGGATGTCAGACGTCCTTCACTTTTCCAGAAGCTGGCACCTTATATCTTCGCAGTGATCCTTGCAATGATCGTGCTGATGATACTTATGAGCCAGACAGCCGCAGCATCGGGCGGAAACAGCAAGCTGATGAATTTCGGCAAGAGCAGAGCCAAGAAGGATGTTCATACAGGCATTACCTTTAATGATGTTGCCGGACTTATGGAGGAGAAGGAGGAGCTTACAGAGATAGTTGACTTCCTCAAGGATCCTGCAAAATTCGTAAAAATGGGCGCAAGAATACCTAAGGGCATACTTCTTGTAGGCTCACCGGGAACCGGTAAGACACTCCTTGCCAAGGCAGTAGCGGGCGAGGCGGATGTACCATTTTTCTCTATCTCAGGTTCCGACTTCGTAGAAATGTTTGTCGGCGTTGGTGCTAGCCGTGTAAGAGATCTTTTTGAAGATGCCAAGAGAAATGCACCTTGTATGGTATTTATCGACGAGATAGATGCTGTTGCGAGAAGAAGAGGAACAGGACTCGGCGGCGGTCATGATGAACGTGAGCAGACACTTAACCAGCTTCTCGTTGAAATGGATGGCTTCGGAACCAATCAGGGTATCATAGTCCTTGCGGCAACAAACCGTGTAGATATACTTGATCCTGCTATCATGCGTCCGGGACGTTTTGACAGAAAGGTTATGGTAGCAAGACCTGATGTCAAGGGACGTGAAGAGATCCTGAAGGTTCATGTAAGAAATAAGCATCTTGCTGAGGACGTGGATATTCATGAGGTTGCGAGAACAACAGTAGGATTTACCGGAGCTGATCTGGAGAATCTTATGAATGAGGCTGCGATCCGTGCAACCAGACAGAACAGAGCATTTATCGTCAAAGAGGATATAGATAAGTCATTTATCAAGGTTGGAATAGGTACGGAGAAAAAATCCCGTGTTATTCCTGAGGAGGAGAAGAAGATCACTGCCTACCATGAGGCCGGACATGCGATACTTTTCCATGAGCTTTCAGATGTCGGACCGGTTCATATGATATCGATCATCCCGACAGGACCGGGTGCGGCGGGCTATACGATGCCTCTTCCTGAACACGACAATATCCACCTGACGAGAAAGAAGATGCTTCAGACCATAATGGTTGATTTCGGCGGAAGGATCGCCGAGGAGCTTATCTTTGACGATATTACTACAGGTGCTTCGCAGGATATCAAGGAAGCAACAAAGACAGCCAGAGATATGGTCATCAAGTATGGTTTCTCCGAAAAGGTTGGCCCTATCAATTATGAGACAAATGAAGATGATGAGGTATTCCTTGGCAAGGACCTCGGCCATGCAAGAAATTTTGGCGAGGAAGTAGCAGGACTTATTGATTCCGAGGTTAAGAGGATAATCGACGAGTGCTATACGGCTGCAAAGGCTATCATCATTGATAAAATGGATATTCTTCACAGATGCTCAGAGCTCCTGCTTGAGAAGGAAAAGATAACAGGACAGGAATTTGATGCACTGTTCGAAAGCTAGAAAATTTATATACTAGTATTAATACTCCCTGCATTCATTAGAAAAATGAAGGTGGGGAGTATTTTTATACTTGACAAAACGAACGAACGGTCGTAAAATCACGAACAAAGAGCAGGCAACACGGCGGAAGATGAACAAAGAGTAGAAAACGACAGAAGTGTCGAAAAAGACATTTCATACATTATTTCATATACATATTTTTAAGAACAGATACATAGAAATGAAAGGATAAAGCATGACGAAGAAAGAAGATATAGTATATGCAGCACTTGAACTTGCTGCAGAATACGGACTGAAGGCGATTTCGATGTCGCAGATCGCAGGAAAGGTTGGACTTACCAAATCCTCATTGTATAGCCATTTTAAGTCCAAGGAAGAGCTTATAAATGAAATGTATTCACTGCTTAGAAATAAAGCGAGAAACAGCGCGGACGTTCCGGCTGATTATGCAATGCTTTTTAATGGCAGAGGACTTGAGGAAATACTGCTGATATGCACATCAGCATACGCCGGTTTTCTGGGGGATAAGGATATGATGGCATTTTTCAAGGTGCTGTATGCCGAAAGGAGTACTTCAGCGGCAGCGGCCCAGATAATGCTTGAGGAAACAGAGCGGATGATCGGATCGGTCAGGAACCTTTTTTATGCACTTGTGGTGCACGGAAAGATGAAGAAGGATAATGTAGACACGGCTGCGCTGGGATATGCAATGGCTATACATTCTTTGATCGACAGAGAGATGGACAGGATAACAGCCGGGGAGGGTAAAGCTATAGATGCTCCGGATAAAATGGGTATCCCTGAGGATATCTGCAGATATATCAAATGGTTTAGTGAACAAATGGAGGTAGAAAATGAATAAGAAACTTATAAACTGGCTGGGTCTGACCGGTGTGATATCATTTATCAGCTATGCAGCAGCGGTTATTTTCTCGCCTTTAGCGTTTCCGGAGTATGACTGGATGTCACAGGCGGTAAGTGATCTGTCTGCCGAGACTGCACCATCGAGGCAGCTGTGGTCGCAGCTTTCAGCATTTTATAATGTATGCAACACAGTCACTGTAACTCTCGTGATAGTTTATATCTCAGAGCATAAAACCGGTTCGAAGCTTTTCAGAGTCGGAGTATATCTTTTTGCAGTGATGAACTGGATTTCATCCATCGGTTATAAAATGTTTCCGCTTTCGGACAGCGGAAAGGATATCACAACATTTCAGGAGAAAATGCATATAGTTGTAACTGCAGCAGTTGTAATGCTTTCTATCGTTTCTCTTGTGATACTCATCATTTCTGGATTTAAAAAGAATGGAATTAAGATTGTCGGAATTTGCGCAGCAATCGCCCTTACCATGATGTTTGTAGGTGCGATCGGCATGAAGGCAGTGCCGCCTGAATATTTCGGAATCGTTGAAAGGTTCAGCGTATTCGCCGCCGTAGGCTTCAATGCATTTCTGGGCATCCTGTTGTTTAATGACTTTAATGTTGGCAAAAACAGCCCAAAAGCATTTTTCTAAAATTTTTCTATATTTTTTTAAAGCATTTTAAAGCTGTTTTTTTGTGCATATTTTTTATTTCTAATAATCGCATTTGACATTGTGCACAAAAAATCGACCGGTTTTAAGGGCTAAAAACCCTTCATTTGTAATAATGCACAAAAAAATTTTAAAAAAATCGGCTTTTTTGTGAACACTTTTATCACGTTTTGAATATAATAACACTTGTAACCCCCCAATACATTATATAGTTTTTTGCTACACCCCATAAGTAACAAAATACCTTCTCCAAAAGAGCATGTCTACCCCGACATGCTCTTTTACTTTGCGCGGTTCTACGAGCGGTGCACAGACAGGACGGAATTGGCTGTTGGGAGCTTGCTCACAAGCAGCCAAATTACGGACTGGATGTATAGCGCGACAGCGCGACATGAGCGCGGAGCGAAGCGGAGTGCGAATGGGCACCGCGAGTAATATTAATCTAATATGTTACAAGCGCAGACAGGACGGAATTGGCTGTTGGGAGCTTGCTCACAAGCAGCCAAATTACGGACTGGATGTATAGCGCGACAGCGCGACATGAGCACGGAGCGAAGCGGAGTGCGAATGGGCACCGCGGTATATGGAATGCAATTTTGCGGGGGATGAATCCAGTCAGTATTGGAACAGCGTCCATGGAAGGGAGATTTTCATTTTAACCCTAACCATTTCATCTTTTCTGCATTATACATACAGAAGCTTCTAAGAAACAATGAAAGAGGTAATTGATATGACCACAGATGAGTACAGAGAACAAATAGCGCAGATGTCGAAAACAATGTTCAGATACTGTCTTTCACGTACAAATTCATACCATGATGCGGAAGATCTGGCTCAGGAGATACTGCTTGCGAGCTTCAAATCGGAGTTGGAGTTTCCGAATGAGAAAGCCTTCTATGCCTTTGTTTGGAGGACGGCTGATAATCTTCTGAAAAGCTGGTATCGAAATAAATCAAGACGTGAAACAGCGGAATTAGATGAAAGAATGTCGGATGGCAGTTGGGAAACTCTTGAGGAAAAGGCTAGTGACAATGATCAGCTGCGGCTGATTACCCGCGAGCTTTCTCATTTGAACTCAAATTACAGGCATGTAACTGTTGCGTATTATATCGACGGAATGTCAGTGAAGGATATTTCCGAAAGGTTTTCTCTGACGCAAAGTATGGTAAAATATCTTCTCTTTCAGTCAAGAAAAAGAATTCGGGAGGGAATTAACATGGAAATAAATTACGGTAAATTAAGCTATGATCCAATAGAATTAGAAACATTTTTCTTTGGTGGTAAGAATAATTATTTTGGAGTATTTGACAGCAAGCTCAGTAACAATATTCTGGTTGCCTGCATTTTTGACAAGCTGTCCGAGGAGCAGCTAAGCTTGCAGATCGGTGTTCCTACCGCTTATCTTGAGGACGAATTGAAAAAACTCAAAGAATACGGCCTTCTCATTGAGAAAAATGGTTTCTATCAAAGTAACGTCCCAATAATCACCAAGGATGTTTTTGCTGAGATCAGGCGTGCAAATAAAGCGGATGTTGAAAACATATGCGAAACTCTAAAAGATAATATTGATAAAAATATGGAAGAGGTACGTAAGACAGGCTTTTACGGAAATGATATGCCTCAGAACTCACTCAAATGGTTCATGCTTGCGCTTGTTCTTCATTTGGCATATTTTGATAAGCCTCTTGAAGATCTGCCTTCGGAATATCCAACGGATGTATTTGGCGAAAAGTGTTTCAGGTTATTTACCGAAAAACTTCCAAGTGATCCTTATGGGCTTGGTGTGTGCCATATGGACGGTAATGATTCATCAGTATTATTTTGGGATATACTTATAAATGGAGAACTTAAACACCCTAATCTTACAAGAACCAGAGCATATATGCTGGGAAAGCTTTTATCCGAACAGCCTGTAACTGAAAATGAAAAGCTTATCTGTTCAGAACTTATTAATTACGGTTTTGCAATTAAGACTGATGACGGTATCGTTCCGAATATTCCGATACTTACCAGTGAACAAAATGAAAAGATTTCTAATATCATCCAGGATATTGGCATAGAAATAGGTCAGAATGTTGTTGGAAGGACACCGGTGCTGCGCAAAATTCTTTGTGACCACAGTCCTCAGCATCTGATTGATTATACAGAACAGATGGCACCACTCCTTCATTTTAAAGAAGCGGAGCAGGTAATGCAGAATCTCTGTGAAAGCGGCTGGCTACTGCCATTAAAGGATGGTATGCAAGCAACAACGATAATGTGTTTAAAGAAGAGTTAAAGGATATATAAATACATCTTCAATTCAGGCAGGAAACAAGAGGATCTTTTCTTGTTTCCTGCCCGAATTTGTATATGCAATAAAAATAAACCACCTGCTATGCAGGTGTGTCCCCAAAAAGCTTTAGCTTCAAGCAAGAAAACCTCCAGTGCTATAATAAGTGCAGGTTCGCCAACCGCACTGATAATAACAAAGGAGGTATCCAAATGGATAAAAATAGTTTAGCACATACTACGTGGGAATGTAAGTACTATATAGTATTTGCACCAAAATATAGAAGGAAAATAATTCAAGGTGTGATAATTGACACATTGATAAAAAATGTTAAGCGAGATTTAACACGCCGTGAGCAAGAAATCCCCCACCTCTACAGGTGGTGGGATGAATTGCGATCGTGGTTCTAATAAAGATATGTTCATTAACAAGGCCATATGATATACTTACCGCATGTGATGTATATTTGATGGTGACAAATACTCCATGAAAAATTAGAGGTGGATTAAAGTTTTAGCCAGAGGAGTTGAAAATGAATTATAAGAAAAATCTTGACGAAATGAGACAGAAATATAGAGAGAATCCGATTAAATATAAATATCTGCTTCGACCTTTATGGCTCAATGAAAGTGATGGATTAAGCAAATTGTATGACGATAAAAATATCATACTTGAATATGGAGAAATATACTATGCAAGGTTGGTTCAGGCAAATGTAATCCTTTTTGATGCAAAAAAAACAGATGATTGCCCAGCGAGTATTATTTTCTCAACTGATCCTCTGGTGGAGGAAAACCCTGAAATAATGGGAGATATAGCCGGCGCTATTTATTCATTTAAAAACAAGCCTCTTCGGGAAGTTCCGGAAAACTATAGGGAATTGGTCAGGATAATAAAAGATGAATACATTAGGGATAGCGTTGATTTTTATGCATATGCCGATGAACCGACAGATATTTTGACGGATAATAAGGTTGGTAACACATATTCCTACAATAATGTTTGTCGGATAGATTTACGATTTTTAACAACAATGGTATTTAGAAATGATTTGCCTAAAGGAGTTATCACAGGAACTATATTTCCGATTCTTGCTGCTCCGGACAGATGTAAGTCAGCGTTGATCCTGCCTAAGAAATACTGGTCAGAGGAACTTTTATTAAGGTGGTAAGCATTTGAAAAAAATGGAGGGATTGAAATGGCGATTCTTGGAATAGATCTCGGCACTACCAATTCACTTGGTGCCCTGTATCTGGATAATAAGGTGTGCCTTGTTCCAAATGAATATGGAGAGTTTCTGACACCAAGTGTCGTAAGTATTGATCATGACGGAAGTGTTTATGTGGGTGCTGTTGCAAAAGAGAGACTTATAACACACCCTGATATGACAGTAGCATCATTCAAACGAAATATGGGCAAGGGCAAAATATATAATATCGGCGGGAAGAGGTATTCGTCGGAAGAATTCAGCAGCTTCGTTATCCGCAGGATAGTGGATGATGCCGAAAGATATGTTAAGGACATGGAAGGCGTATCGATAGATGAAGTCGTAATATCGGTTCCTGCTTACTTTCAGGATAAACAGAGAGTTGCTACAAAACAGGCTGGCCTTCTTGCTGGAGTTAAGGTGCATCGTATCGTGAATGAGCCAAGTGCGGCAGCACTTGCAGTCCATCATGTGAAAAAAGAAGATGAGTTAGTTCTGGTATTTGACTTTGGCGGTGGTACTCTGGATGTTTCCGTTGTTGATTGTTTTGATAATGTTGTAGAGATAATCTCTGTCGCTGGAAATAACAGGTTGGGCGGAGATGATTTTAATGCTGTTATTGCAGAGGTATTCTTAAAGGATAATAATCTCTTTCGAGAGCATATGACAGACAAGGAATATGCGATTCTTTTGAAAAATTCCGAAAAATGTAAGAGGCAGATTTCAAAGGACAACCTTGGAACCGTTTCACTTGTTATGAAGGAAAAGACATTGACAACTGAAGTTACTGACAAGAGACTGATGGAAGAATCAAAATGGATTTTCAATAAGATCAAGCTGGTTCTGGAAAGAGCTCTCAGGGATGCAGATATAACGATAAATGATATCGGAACCGTTGTCATGGCTGGTGGGTCAAGTAATATGCCGCTCGTGCAGGTATTTTTAAGATTGCTTTTTCCTAATACTAATATTGTTTATGGAAGTGGTGAGGAACTGATCGCAAGGGGTGTAGGATTGATCGCAGGGATAATTGAAAGAAACACTGACATAAAAGAAGTTATAATGACTGATATCTGTCCGTTCACTTTGGGCGTAAATGTTTTAAATGAAGGTGATCCAAAGAAACCATATATGCATACAATAATTGCGAGAAACAATTCGCTTCCATGTTTAAAGACTGAACGGCTATATACAGCGTATGATAACCAGAAGGTAATGAGTATAAAGGTTCTTCAAGGCGAAAACCCATATGCAGATGAAAATGTGCTGCTTGGCGAAGTGGATATTGACGTTAAGCCGAAGCCGAAGGGCGAAGAATCAGTTGATGTTACATATACATACGATATAAATGGTGTTCTTGTTGTTGATGTTGTAAAGAACAGCACCGGTGAGAAGGAAACAAGGGTGATATCCCAGACGGTTCAAGGTGCTGAACTTGAAAATGAGATTGCCAAGCTTACAAGAATCAAACTGAAAGCAATTGACGATGAGAAGAATGATCTGACAAGGGAGCGAATACTCAGTATATTTGAACAGATCAATTTCTATAACAGAGGATGGATTCAACATCTTCTAGAGCAATACGATTATGTCCTTGGAAGGAGAAACAATCGCGAGATCAGGCATTTTAGGAAATATGTGAATGCCATGATCGATGCTTTTGAGGAAAGCGTTGACAACTATGATGTTTTCAGACCTGAGAATGTAGATTCCTTCAGCTATGATGATTATGAGGAAGGTGATGGTGACAATGACGAGGATTGAAGCCCTGGAGATTTTGGGTCTTAAAGCGACGGCAAGTTTGGAAGACATAAAAACTGCATATTCTGAATTGTCGAAGAACTGTCATCCCGAGGAGGAACCAGAGCGATTTGAGGAGCTTCATGAGGCTTTTTCATATCTTTACAGGAGCGGAAGAAGAGACGCTAGGAGAAAGGCTGTTATTTCACTTGAAGAAAACAATGATAATAATGATTCTCATATCAATCAACAAGTTGAGGAAGAGAGTTTTTTAACCCGCCGAGATATTGAGAAAGCAAGCTTTATAGCTCGCCGAGATATTGAGGAAGCAAGTTTTATAACCAGCCGTAATAATAATGAGGAGAGTTTTATAACAGGCTGTGATGAATCCGAAGAGGACGAATCGGATGATATAACAAGAATAGTTCAAGACAGTGTTGAACCCGGATTGGATCTTTATTCGGATGAGGATACATATCTTACCAGGTTGAAGGATGAGGAAGCTGCTGAAAAACAGAAAAGATTAAATGAGAGTATCAAAGATGCTATAATTCGTGCTGATATGTTATACAAAAAGGCACTGCGAAGCAAGTTTTGCAGTTCGTACACCTGCATGAAAGACGTGTTTAAGGGTTACGAAAAAGACGTTTATAGTTCGGATGTATTTCTGGATAAATTGTGTATTATTCTGGAGGATAACAGAATAGATAACAGTTTTCATAGATATGTGGCTGATAAATACGGATTTATTGAGCATAACGCATATATTAATGTGGTGCCACAAAATCAAAAAAAGGTGTTTGATGCTGTAAAGAAAAGATGGAATCCTGCTTATGGGTGCTCAAGGACGCTTTTGGTATTAGGAACGATATTGATGATAGAAATATGGCTTATAACCCTGACATCATTGATGAATAGTTATTTTGCATTGTTTCTAATGATTGGGGCACCGGTATTGTTTATTATAAATATTAATTGTTATGAAAAGCTAAGAACGGGATTGAAGAAGAGTTTTAATATAATGCTTATGTCGTTCATGGTATTGCTTATTTTTTGGGGACTCATCAAGCTGGATGCGTTTGCAGAAGAATATAAAAAATATAACATCGGTATTTTTTTACAATATGTTTTTGAAATAGGCATTATGCTTGCATTTGGCACAGTATTTGCTATAAATACTTTTAAATATGTGCATGATCTGATAAGTGGACATAAAGGAACTGCATGTGCGAAGTGACGGAAGGAATTTGTTATGATGACGAGGATTGAGGCTCTGGAGATTTTGGGCCTTAAAGCTACGGCAAGTCTAGAAGAAGTAAAAGCTGCATATTCTGAGTTGTCGAAGAACTGCCATCCCGAGGAGGAACCAGAGCGATTTGAGGAGCTTCATGAGGCTTTTTCGTATCTTTACAGGAGCGGACGAAGAGACGCCAGAAGAAAGGCTGTTATTCAAAATAGTAAATCTGTAAATACAGCTATAGATTCTAATAGGGATGAGCAGGTTGAAAGAGAAAGTGATTCCGCAGAAATTAAAGATCAAGAAGTACAGTTGAGACAATACAGAACTATAAATGATACGGGACTTTCTGGATTCAGTCTTGAGGAAATGATTGAAACGCTTGAGGAAGGCGGAGAAAATACACACAGTGAAACGAAGAATAATTCAGCGCAGGATGACCAGGATAAGGTTATTCTCAGACTCAAAGAGGACATAGGGGATAAACTGGATCTCAGATCCGACAGAAGGCTTTTTCAGGAAAGGATAAGGCAGGAGGATGAGTTTAATGAAGAGAAGCAGAGAGAGGATCTTGCCGAAGAAGCAATAAAGCATGCAAGGATACTGTATCGTAAAGCGCTAAATGATCCGATTCGCAATTCATATACCTGTATGAACGAACTGTTCAGAGTTTATGACAAAGATGTATATCAATCTAAGAGATTTCTTAATGAACTTGCCACCATTCTGTCGGATAAAAGGCTTGATAACAGTATCCATAAGAAGGTTGCTGAGTTTTATGGATTTATTGGAATCGGTTCCTTTGTCAAAAATGTACCCTTTGAACAGAGGGAGGTTTTTGAGACAATAAAGAGACGGTGGACTCCGGCGAAGGACAATTCTCTATTCATGACGGCACTGGGGTTCTTTATGCTGTTTGAGTTGGCTTTTATAATAATAAGGAGTACTCAAAATAAGGTAATATCAGTTATCTTACTCGCAATTCTTGTTTTTGGATTTATTATAAATGAAGACTATTCCTCCAAGCATAAACGCGGATATAGAAGAGAGTTTATCACTGTCATAATGTCTGTGCTTGCACTTGTTATTTTCTTCATCGGGAAAGCGCTGGGCTCATTTGATGGTATAAAGATGGGTGATTCCCAAAAGTCAGCATGGGGTACTGCAATAGTGCTGATACTGGGTGGATGTCTCGTTGGCAGCTTATATATGTATTATCGTAATGTTAGATCTCGTAATTTGGTTTAGATTGATAAGAAACCGGGGCTTTTGATCTCGGTTTTATCAATAAATAATGCACTTTCTCGGTCGAGAATAAACACGGCGTTTTATTGATTTTTGTATCTCATAGTATTATAATCATAGTGCAATCAGTCGTAAACATTGTAAAGGTTATAAATACTATGAAATTAGATAATAATAATCACTCGGTATTCATGCTCCATTATCACCTTATTATGTGCATTAAATATCGTAATAAAGTGATAGATGATAAAATCTCAAACCGTCTCAAAGAGATATTTGAGAAGATAGCTCCTTCCTATAACATCATATTAGAGGAATGGAATCACGACATAGACCATGTACATATACTATTTCGAGGACAGCCCAATACAGAAATAAGCAAATTTATCAATGCTTATAAATCTGCAAGCAGTAGACATATCAAAAAAGAATATCCTCAGATACGTAAATCTCTTTGGAAAGAGATGTTCTGGTCGCAGAGCTTTTGTCTGTTAACCACGGGCGGTGCTACGGTAGATATTATTAAGCAATACATCCAATCTCAAGGTAAGAAAGATGGCAAACAGAGCAATTAAGTACAGAGCATATCCTACAACTAAACAATCTGTCATGTTTGCTAAGACCTTTGGCTGTTGTCGTAAGGTCTATAATCTCATGCTTTCGGATAAGATTGAAGGATACAAGGCTACTGGCAAGTTTCCTACTGTTACACCTGCTAAGTATAAGAACGATTATCCTTATCTTAGAGAAGTAGACAGCCTTGCTCTTGCCAATAAGCAGATGGACTTACAGGAGGCTTTTCGTAATACATTTAGTAAATCTCGTAAGAAGAAAAACGGTTTTCCTAAATTCAAGTCTGCCAAACATAGTCGTAAGTCCTATACTACAAACAATCAAAAAGGCACAGTTGCTATCATAGGCAACAAATGTATTAAGCTCCCTAAGATCGGAAAGGTAAAAGCTGTTATCCATCGAGTGCCTGACGATAGTTGGACAATTAAATCGGCTACCGTATCACAGGAATCAGACGGCAAATATTATATCTCCGTACTCTTTGAGTTTGAGGATACCGTAAATCCTTATGTAGCCGATAAAACTAATGCCATCGGGTTAGATTATGCTTCTGACGGCTTATACGTAGATAGTAATGGCAATACAGGTACTAATCATAAGTATTATCGTGAGAGCCACAACAAGCTTGCTAAGTCTCAGCGTAAGCTATCACGTATGCAAGGCTCTAAGAAACACGAGGTTAAGTCCAATAATTATATAAAGCAACTCCGTAAAGTGAATAAGATACATAGGCATATCGCTAATCAGCGTTTGGATAACCTGCATAAGATATCTACTGAGATAGCCAATCAGTATGATGTTGTATGCGTAGAATCCTTAAACATAAAGTCTATGTCTAACAAAGGCTTTGGTAACGGCAAAGCTACTCTCGATAATGGTTACGGTATGTTCCTGTCTATACTTGAATATAAACTATCCGATAGAAATAAGTATCTCATCAAGGTAGACAAGTGGTTCCCGTCATCACAGATATGTCATTGTTGTGGTATGCTACATCCTGAAATGAAGAATTTAGCTATCCGTAAAATGACATGTGATTGCGGTCTTACAATAAGCCGTGACCAGAACGCTGC
>Ga0256404_1001545_pt1 | contig 54935 bp, 32 predicted proteins | sample RumenRJG_01DNA_FD_185990 | JGI IMG/M metagenome (GOLD analysis project Ga0256404, IMG submission 185990) | Bovine rumen microbial communities from Lethbridge, Alberta, Canada - RJG_01 | ecosystem: Host-associated > Mammals > Digestive system > Stomach > Rumen | place: Canada: Alberta | collected... | reverse complement strand
TGAACATAGTTAAAAAAACTTTTGCATACCCCAGAAACAGGGTATGCAAAATTACAACAATTTGATTAATAGGCAATTACAAATTAACACTTTTCCTTCTTGAAAAAAGTGACGAAGTCAGGAAAAAGTAGCCACAAGTGGGACAAAACACCGTCACAATCACCGCCCAGTCGCTCGACCTGCCCCACCCCGCCCCAAATCGAGCGCCGCAGCGCGCAGCACATGTGGCTGCCCGTTGCGGCGCAAGAATATAATTTTTTTTACCGGCTCACGAGGAGCGGCGGCATCAATAGGCCGTCCAGCGCGACACAGCCACGCGCACCGTCTTTGACGTGCGCACGCCGTGCACATAGAGGCGGTACTGGCGGCCTATGTACCACGTCCAGTAGTCGGTGAAGGCCTTCACGCGGCCCGCCGTGTTGGACACATACTCAAGCTGTCCCTTGTCCTCGCCGGTGGTGCCGTCGATCACATGGAAGGTGTAGTAGCGGCTCTGGTAGCCCTGGCTGTTGTACACTGTCTTGGTCACGTGCAGCGACTCCCAATCGGTGCACTCGCCGAAGCCTATGGGCTTGCCCAGTGGCTCGTCGTATTGCTTGGTCGAGTCGCCCTGTATGTAGAGCTGCAGCTTGTCGGTCGACGGGGTGCCGTCGGCCTCATACATGAAATTGTACCACTTGGTGCCGCAGTACTCGGCAGTCTGGGTCGAGCCGCCAAAGGTGGGCATCTCGCCGGCTTCGAGCACGATGGGGTCAGCGTTGTCGTCGACCACAAACACCTGATACTTGCCACCAGCCTTGAGGCCGCGGGCCTTGCCCGTGTAGAAGGGCTGGGCATCAATATTCACCCCGTCGAGACGGTGGAAGAGCGTGATGGTGACATCGCCCGATGCCACGGTATAGTACATGCCCACTGCGCCGCCTGGCACACCGTTGAAGGTGGTGATGAGTGTCGACCCGTTGTTGGCATAGTTGATGCCGTTGATGCCCACCTGGTAGATGTAGTTGGACGAAACGGCAGTCTTAGGCGCCATGTAGAAGATTTGGAGTTCGGCTTGATGGGCGGTGTCGACCGGCTCCATGTTGTATTCCACGTTCTTGTCGCTACATGCCGAGGCAATGGCCAGCAAGACAAGGAATGCAATATAATTTAAATATTTCATACTGTAATCAAGTTTTTTTTGAGTTGTTGTCTTTTCTTATCTTGTAATCACGCCCGTCACTGCGGCATTTCGCCCGGATAGGCAAACCACGGGATCGAGCACTGGTAGTCCTTGGCATCGCCGGCAATGGGGCGCAGGGCCTGCAGGCTGGGCAGGTTCCACATGTACTCGGAGTTGTAGCGCGGGCGCAGCCTGAAGCAAGGCGAGCCGTTGTTGTCGTCGTTGTACGACCCCTTGCGGCCCTGCACCTGGGCTGGATACAGGTAGTAGCCCTTGTACACCTTGGTGGGGTCGTCGTCGCTCTTCTGGTTGAGCGTGGTCTTGTCCCAACCGTTGCCGTTGCTGGGATAGTCGCCGCTGTAGGCGATGTCGTACATGTACTTGCGCTGGTCGACCCACACCTCGCCGGCCCCCCAGGGATAGAGGGCCACAAACTTCTGCATCATGATGTGGCTCAGGTCGAAGTCGCTCATGGGCAGACCGGCCACATAGGGGCCGTCAAGATACTCCTGGGCAATCTTCTTGAAGGTGGCTGCAGTGATCTTGTCGCCCTGGTGGGCGCCGGTGCCCGAGTTCTGAATGGCCACGCCTGGCACCAGGTAGCTGGCAGTGAACTCCATGTCGGCTGCTATGGCTTGCTTCCAGGTCTCAAAGGCCTCGGTCTTGTCGCCATACTTGTACTGCACCTCGGCCTTGTCGAAGAGCACCTCGGCATAGGTCGACAGGATGTAGGGCGCATCGTTGCGGTAAAGCCAGCGGCCGTTGCCCTCGGCATCGTCGTTGCTGGCATGATTGCGGCCAAAGAACGACGGCGCCGACCCGATGGGACCGCTGTAGCCGGTAAAGCCGCCGCCATAGTAGCGCAGCTTGCGCAGCGTCATCCAGTCGTCGATAGTGGCCAGGCTGTCCTTGTCGACTGTAGCCAGCTTGGCAAACACGCGGGGATCCATGTGGCCAGCCTGCTCAAGCGTGTCGCATATCACCTGCTTGCTGGCCAGCTCATAGGGGCAATAGGTGTTGCTGTCGACGGGCACCTTGTCGCCATTGGCATCATAATAGGGCACCGTGCCGGTAAACACCTCGACGGCATAGTCGTGCTGGAAGTAGCTCCAGCTCAAGTTGCTGCGGTAGGGGCCCCAGAAGTTGTTATAGGACGACTCCGAGGCATCGGCGCCACCGCCGCCCACCTCAACCGTGGCGTTGTCGGCATTGCCGGCAAAGGCCTTGGAGCAAGCGTCGATAAACTCGTCGTAGTACTTGGCCTTGAAGTCGCGTTTGCAGGTGAGCGAGGCCAGGTTGCGCACAATCACGGCATAGCCAAACTTTATCCACTTGTCCTTGTCGCCGTGGTAGATGTAGTCGTTGTTGCTGATCTTGCTGCCATACACCGAGTTGTCCTCGCGTTGCAGCAGTTCGATACCTGTCTTGGCCCACTCGCGTATCTGGGCGTAGATTTCGGGCTGGTAGTCGTAGTCGTGCGACAGGCGGCCAGCCTCGTAGGCTTCCTTCATAGGCATCTCGCCATGTTGCTTGGTGGCCACGTCCCACGAGTAGGCCTTCATGATATAGCCCATGCCGGCGAGCGTCCAGTTCTGGGCCTCGAGACTCTGGTTGATCATGTTCTCCAGGTTCATGCCCTGGCTCCAGTAGAGCATGCGCCACACCTGGCCGGCAGCATCGCTGTTGCGGCTATAGTAGTGCAGGGCATAGCTGACGTAGCTCGAGGTGCCCATCATCTGGGTGAGCGGCGCGATAGCACGCAAGTCGTAGTAGAGCTCCTGGTAACTTTGCTCGATGCCTGCCAGGTACAGGTAACCGTCGACATAGTCGGGAGCATCGGTATTCTTGTTCACGTCGAGGTAATCGTCGCAACTCGTCGCGCCGAGCGAGGCAACCACCGTCGTCAACAGGATATATATATATTTTCTCATATATTTTTTTACTATTTAAAACTGTGAGTAATTTAGAATGTAACCGACAGGCCCACCGAGTAGGTGCGCGGGCTGGGCAGCGACCAGTAGTCGTAGCCCTCGCCGCCGGTGCCGCCGGCTGCCGCACTCATGGTGTTGCCAGCCACATCGATGCCAGTATAGTTGGTGATGGTAAACAGGTCGTTGGCCGATACATAGAGCGTGCAGGTTTTCATCGTGTTGCGGGTCACCTGCTTGAGCCACTTCTGCGGCACCACATAGGCCAGACGCAGCTCCTGGCAGCGCAGGTAGTTGATCTTGTGCTCGATCCAGTCCTCGTTGTTGCCGGCATAGGTGGTGGAACCATAGTGACCCATGTCGACAGCGATGGTGTTGACCGTGGGCGTGGCGGTGTTCTCCTTGCCGTCCTTGAGCACGCCGTTGAAGATAAACGAGCCGCTCTCGCGCATGTCGACGCTCTCCCAGCTCAAGCCGCGGGCCATCATCTCGCGCATGGTGGCATTGTACACATCGGCATGGTAGCGACCCTGGAACAGGGCGCTCAAGCGCCAGCTCTTGTAGCGCACATAGGTGCTGAAGCCAAAGCGCAGCTTGGGCTCGCGGTCGCCCAGCACTTTCCACTTGCCGCTGTCGTCGAGCATGGGCAGTCCCGAGGTGGGATCGATGAGCACCTGGCCGGCATCGTTGCGCTTGTAGGCAATGCCGGTGATGGTGGTGATGGGGTGCCCCTTCATGATGCCGTTGCGCACGTTGCCATAGTTCCACGTGTAGGCATTGTAGTACTCACTCAGGTTGGCAGGCAGGTCGACCACCTTCGACGTGGTGTGCGAGGCGTTGAGCCCGAAGTTCCACACCAGGTCGCCGTGCCTGATGATGTCGGCGTCGATGTGGCCTTCCCAGCCCCAGGTGTTGAAGGTGCCCACGTTCATGTTGTTGAGAATAAAGCCGGTGGCATAGCTCATGCGGAAGCCGGTCACAATCTGATCGGCGCAGTGGGTGTGGAACCACGTGAAGTCGGCATTGATGCGGTCGTTCAGGAAACGGGCCTCGGCGCCCACCTCGACACTGGTTGTCATCTCGGGCTTGAGGTCGCGGTTGGGACCGGTGAAGCCGTACTTGTAGCCACCGCCATAGAGGCCGGTGACCTCAAGCTCGGGATTGATGCTGAGCACAGGGGCGTCCTTGCCCACGCGGGCCACGGCGCCGCGCAGCTTCAAGTAGCTCAGCCACCCCAGGTCGTTGAGCCCCTTGAACTCGGTGGGAATAAACGAGGCCTCGACTGCCGGGTAGAAGTAGCTGCGGTTGTTGGCCGGCAGCGTCGACGACCAGTCGTTGCGGAAGCGGAAGGTGACATAGGCCATCTGCTTGTATCCCAGCTCGAGTTGCCCCGACACGGCCTGGACGCGGCGCTTGGTGGAGCGCTTCTTGGAGGATACCGTCGACTCGGTGCAGTTGTTGATCGAGTAGAAATCGATGACCTTGAAATTGGACCCGTACGACGACAGGCGCTTCACGCCGTTCTGCTGCTGGTGGTAGCCAAATTGCAGCCCGAAGGTGAGCTTCTCGTCGAAGAACTTGTTGTTGTAGCCGGCCAGCACGTTGAACGACGGATCGTAGGTGTCATACTTGGCTATGTTGTAGCTACCCGAGTTGTTGGAGTCGTCGCTCTCCTGATTGGCCGAGCGGTAGTAGGGGTGAGTGCCGCTCTCATAGGTCGAGGCCGAGGCGTCCCAGCCAAAGAGCGCACGCACATACACGTGATCGATGGGGGTGAAATTGGCCGTAATGTTGGAAATGATGCGGTCGGTCACGTCGAAGTTCAGGTTCTTGTACAGGCCGAAAAGCGGGTTGAGCAGGTCGGTGTCGGTGTAATACTGGGGATAGCGCATGTGGCTGCCGTCGAGAGCCATGTAGTTGCGCATGTCGTCCATGTTGGGCCACTTGTAGCTCAAGGCAATGGGGCCGGCGGCGCCGCGCAGGGCCTTGCGGTTGCTCGAGTGCACATATTGGGCATTGCCCTCTACCTGCAGCCACTTGGCCACCTGCACACGGCCGGCAACGGTCACGTTGGTGCGCTTGAGCGACGTGGTCTTGACCACACCGCTCTGGTCAAACATCGACAGGCCGGCGCGGAAGCTCATCTTCTCCGAGCCACCCTCGGCGCTGAAGTTGTGACGGTGCATGAAACCCGTCTGCACCACTGCCGCAGCGTTGTCGTAGTAGGGCACGCTGTGATCATACATGGCGCCGTAGTGGTTGGTGTAGTAGTAGTTGGTCGAGTTGTAGGCACCGTTGGTGTACTTGTCCTGCACCTCGGGCCAGCCATAGGCCTTTGACCACGATATCTGGTTGCTGTAGGCCAGCGTGGTCTTGCCGGCATGTCCCTTCTTGGTGGTGATCACGATGGCGCCGTTGGAGGCATCGCTGCCATAGAGGGCCGCGGCGGCGGCACCCTTGAGCACCGTCACACTCTCGATGTCCTCGGGATTGAAGTCGTTGCCTCGCGACGAGAAGTCGGTCGAGCGCACGCTCAGGCCTGTCGACGAGTCGTCGGTGGCAAACTCGGCAGTGGGGTTAAACGAGGTGTTGTTCATCGGGATACCGTCGATCACATAGAGCGGCTGGTTGTTGCCCGAGAGCGATGTGGCACTGCGCAGCACCACCGTGGTCGATGCGCCCGGGGCTCCCGACGAGTTGGTCACGCTCAAGCCCGACACACGGCCTTGCAAGGCCGAGATAAAGTCGGTGCGGCCCGAGGCCTCGATGTCGACAGCCTTCACGTTTTGCACCGACGAGCCCACAGCCCGCTCCACGCGTTTCATGCCATACTCGCCCGTCACCACCACCTCGTCGAGCTGGTTGCTGCCGGCTTCCATCACCACAGTGCTGGCTTGGGCAGCAGGCACTTCCTTGGGCTTAAGACCTATATAGGAAAATACCAGGGTGCTGCCAGCAGGCGCTGTTATCGAGTAACGACCGTTGATGTCGGTGACACTCACCTTGTTGGTACCCTTCACCTTGATTGTGACACCTATGAGCGGCTCACCGTCGGCGTCTTTCACGACACCTGTCACTTTGTTGCTTTGCGCTTGGGCTGTGAAGCCCACGTCGGGAAACACGTTCATTCCCACGGGGGCACCACATGCAATGAGTAGCGCAGTGAGCAAGACACAATGTTTTTTCATACACACATGAGTTTTTTGTTAGTTTTTAATTGAATAAACTTATTTTGAGGTTTTTATTCTTTAATAGAATGTCTCATTTAGTGCTCATTTAGAGTCGTTGTGGCTCTAAAGTGTACTTTATCAATTCGCAAATTTGTAAAAAAATTTTTAACAGTGCAAAAATTTTTTGGCCTTTTTCAAAAAGATCTTTTACAAACATCAAAAAAAACATAAAAACATGTTATAAAACACATCTCAGCCACTCGATTTCAAGCCCTTGCAGGCAGCACGAGGTAACACTGCCCTACCCTGCCGCGCTACATCAACGATTGTTAAGAGCAGCAAAACAAGACACCCACAACCCTACATACAGAAAAAAGCAGTAATTTTGCAATCTTGCATAAATTCACACAAGCACATGGCACAATCCAACACGATCGACATGCTGCACGGCCCGCTCTTGAAGAAGATTCTCGTCTTCGCCATGCCGCTGGCTGCCAGCAGCATCTTGCAGCAACTTTTCAACTCGACCGACGTGGCCGTGGTGGGCCGATTCTCCAGCCACCAGGCACTGGCGGCCGTGGGCAGCAACGGCCCCATCATCAACCTGATCGTGTCGTTGCTCATAGGCCTCTCGGTAGGAAGCAATGTAGTGATTGCCAACAACATCGGGGCAGGCAACAAGGCGGGGGTGAAGCGGGCGGCGGGCACCACCATGGTGGTTGCGGCGGCCGGAGGCCTGCTCATGATGATCGTGGGCCAATTCCTGGCCCGCCCCATGCTGGAGCTGGTCGACACACCGCCCGACGTGATCGACCTGGCCACGCTCTACCTGCGCATCTTGTTTTGCGGCATGCCGCTCGTCACAGTCTACAACTTCGGGGCTGCCATCTTGCGCAGCAAGGGCGACACGCGGCGGCCGCTCTACATCTTGCTGCTGGCCGGCTTCATCAATACGGGGCTCAACCTGTTGTTTGTGATCGTGCTGCACATGAGTGTGGCCGGCGTGGCCATTGCCACCGTGATAGCCAACGCCGTGAGCGCCCTGCTGGTGGTGCGCCTCCTGCTGCACGAGGAGGAGCCCTTCAGGCTGCGCCCGGGTGAGCTCGGCATCGACATGGGCGAGCTCAAGCGCATCATGCGCATCGGGCTTCCGGCCGGACTGCAGGGCATGGTGTTCAGCATCTCCAACGTGTGCCTGCTCTCGGCCATCAACGGCTTCGGCTCGGTGGCCTCGGCAGGCAGCGCGGCCTGCCTCAACTTTGAAATGTACAGCTATTTCCTCATCAACTGCTGTGGGGCGGCGGCCACCACCTTTGTGGGGCAGAACTATGCTGCCGGCAAGCTCGACCGCTGTCGTCGCGTGTTTGCTATATGCATGGGGCTCAGCGTGGCCTCGTGCGGGCTGGGGGTGGCCATCTTCACCTGGCAGTCGGGGCCGTGCCTGAGCATTTTCTCGACCGACCGGGCTGTGATAGCCTATGGCGTGACACGCATGCACTGGGTGCTGGCCTGGCAGTGGCTGGCCAGCAGCTATGAGATAGCCGGAGCCTGCATGAGGGGCATGGGCCACTCGACCCAGCCGGCACTGCTCACGGTGTTTGGCACGTGCATCCTGCGCCTGGTGTGGGTGTTTGCCGTGAGTCCACACTACCACGACTTCGGCATCCTGCTGGCGGCCTACCCCATCTCGTGGGTGATCACGGGCACCATGGTGATATGGGCCTATGTGGTCGTGGCGCGCAAGGCGCGCAAGCGCCTCACGGCTTCGCTTCCAGCTCTTGATAAATAGTCATCATGGCATCGGCTACGGGTTGCATGGCAAACTGCTCGATGTGCTTGGCTCCTGCCACGGCCATGGCCTGGCGGCGGCCGGCGTCGCCGGCTATGGCGGCTATGGCCTGGGCCAGCTGGGCCGGCGAGTGGGCATCGACATAGAGGCCGCCCGGGCCTCCTGCCTCCTCCATGCCCGACCCCGTAGCCCCTATCACCGGCGTGCCGCAGCTCAACGACTCGATGAGCGAGATGCCCAGCGCGTCGTGGCGGCTGGGGCACACCGTGGCCACGGCCTGGTGGTAGATGGCTGGCAAGTCGCTGGCATGCACCTGCGGCAGGCGGTAGAGGCGCTTTTCCACGCCGCACTCGGCCGCCAGCGTCTTCACTTTCTTGTAGTAGGGCGTGCTGTGGCCCACAATCACGATGTGGAGGTCGGCACTCGGCACCTGGGCCAGCGCCCTCACTGTGAGCTCCAGGTTGTGACGCTCGTCGAGAGCGCCTATGCTCAGCACATAGCGCGGCGGCAGGTCGTAGAGGCCCGTCACGCGCTCGATCTCGCTGCTGGTGACTGCGACCGTATAGGCAGGCTCGCACCCCGGGTGCACTACCCTCACCTTGTCAGGCTCCACGCCGCAGGTGCGCTCGAGCTCGCGCTTCACGCTCTCGCTGCAGGCCACGATACAGTCGGCCACACGGCATGCCTGGGCCGTGTCCTGGTCGATCTGGGCAACGGTGACCACGCTACGCATGCCGCTTTTCTCGATGCCGCGGGGCAACACGCCGTCGATGCCGTGAAACACCTTCACATAGTGGCGGCGGCAGGCGTGCAGGATGCCGCTGCCCGTGCGCCAGCGGTTTTTGAGCAACGTGAGGCCGTGTGGCGTCTTGATGTGCACACACGGGGCATTGAGCAATAGCCGCAGGTGGCGGGTCTCCTGCGGCAGGCAGGGAGTGTACAACATGTAGCGGTGGTGCGGGTGGCAGTGGGCCAGCGCCTCCACTATCATGCGCTGGGCGTTGCCGCGGCTTGTGCGGTCGTGCAGCACGCAGCTTGCATCATATCCAATATTCATTTCCTTCCAAAAAAAGTGAGCCTGTTTTCACTCTACAGGTTTCAATTGTTGTCTTGCGACGGGGACTAAGTCCATTTTCATAGTCAAAGCGGTGCAAAGGTAAATAAAAAACAGCAATTGATGAAAATAAATTCACAGCCATCTCCCCTGCCCTGCTGTCGCCGCAAGGCATGGCGCAGCCGGCTGCCTGGAAGCAATAGAAAGCGGGGACTTGCTCTCGTGAAGCAAGCCCCCGCTCGATGGGGACACGGGCCGCTGCCTGGGGCAGTAGCCAGCGATTGTTATTTCACAATTACCTTGCGGGTGGTGCCGTCGCTGTAGCGCACGAGCTGCACGCCCTGGCAGCCGGCATCTACTGGCTGGCCCTGCAGGTTGTAGCGGCCCACAACCGTCGCAGCTCTACTGACCGTGACGCTGGCCACGCCGGTGGCGTTGGTGCACGAGAGTCTCACCTGCTTGGTGTAGGGGCCCCAAGTGGCAGTCATCACCACCTCACCGTTGTAGGTGCTGGCAAAGGTGGCGCGGTTGCCGTCGACAGCGACATCGGTCACCGAGGGCGTCCACACCAGGCCAGCTGGGGCTCCCACGTTGAAGTTGCCCGTCACAGTCGAGTAGGTGTCGCCCTCTTGCACGCACACGGCTGCTGCATAGAACACCGCCGGCTGCAGCGTGCCGCACTCGGCGAGCACAGGCAGCATGTAGTCGCCCAGGCTCTTGAAGTCGCCGCCCAGGTCGGCAGTGCACAGGTTGCGCATCGACAGGCCCGTGCCCACCACGTTGCCGTAGATGCCGTAATCGGTGGTGTAGTACACACTCGAGGCCACGTTGCCGTCGTCCCACACCTTGCTGTTGGCAGGATTCACACCTATGATGGCTCCGCAAGTATCGGCGTCGGCCACAAGCTCGCCAGCATTGTAGCAGTTGTAGAACGCGGTGCGGCTGGGGTAGGGCACACCCACGAGGCCGCCCACCTGCGAGGCTCCGGTCACCTTGCCGGCGTTGTAGCAGGCGGTGAACACGGCTCCCGACGCACCGGCCAGGCCGCCGATGCAGAAACCCGACTTGGCCACCGACGTGCCCTTCTCGGTCGAAGTGGTGGCAATGTCGCCCACATTGAAGCAATGGGTGATTGCACCCGTGGCCATGCCGTAGGCCTGGATGCCGCCAGCGCGGCACACGGCGGCTGTGATGTTGCCCTCGTTCCAGCAATGGGCAATGGTGTCGTTGTTGCCCGACATGAGGCTCACGATACCGCCCAGGGCATCAAGACCGCTTATGTTGCCGGCATTGTGGCAATGGGTGATCACGGTGTAGCCGTTGGTGGTGGTGGTGATGCCGGCAGCCGTGCCCTTGCCAGCCACGATGCTGCCCGTGTTGTAGCAGTTGTCGATGGTCACGGCATCGCTGGCCGATGAGCCATTGGATGTGCGCATGCCCAGCAAGCCGGCGACATACATGTTCTTCTCCGAGGTAATGGCACCCGTATTCCAGCAATGCGTGTAGCTGGAGCCCGAGCTGTAGTAGGACTGCAAGCCTGCAGTGGGTGCACTCGAGGTAGAGCCCGTCGAGGCGCTCGTGATGGCACCCGTGTTGTAGCAGCTGTCCATCACCATCACATAGCGGCTGCTGCTGCCGCCAGCCACAAGGCCGGCAAGGTTGCCCTTGGCTGTGACACTGCCCGTGTTGTAGCAGCCCTTGAGCACATAATGGCTCTTGCCCGACGAGGCACTGCCGATGAGGCCGGCTGCATAGGTCGACGAGGTGCTCTTCTCGTTGACCACGTCGCCCGTGTTGTAGACACTGGTATAGGTGGCTGGAAGCGAGAGGGCAGTGAAGCCGCCCGTGTAGCTTTGCGTGCCTTGGTTGGTCACCTTGCCCTCGTTGCCGCAGCGCACGATCGACGCCCCCTCGAGCACACTGGCGGCAAAGCCGCCCACGGTGCCCGACGCACCGGTCACGGGTGCACGGTTGTAGCAGTCTTCGAGCTGCGCAGTAGCGCCCACATAGGCAGCAAAGCCGCCCACGCCGGTGCGCGTGCTGGTCACGGCTACCTTGTTCACGCAACGCTGCATCTTGCCCAGCACAGTGCCGGCGAAGCCGCCTGTGTAGGTCTGCGTGGTCTGGACAGCGCCCTCTATCGTGAGGTCGTGCACCACGGCCTTGTTGCCCACCACGGCAATGACGCCCTGGGCTGTGGCTGTGGGCGAGAACTTGAATCCCCTTATCGTGTGGCCGGCGCCGTCGAGGTCGCCCTGCAGGTAATTGACCTTGTCGTAGCCCATCGACACGAGCGTGGAGTCGGTGAAGTCGATGTCGTTCATCACCTTGAGATACTTGCCGGCAAGGTCGGTCTTGCAATCGGCCATGTAGCGTGCCACGGCGTTCCAATCGCGGGCATTGGCAATCAGGTAAGGACTGGCCTGCGTGCCGGCGCCATCGAGTGCAAGCTCATAGGGGGTGAGCAGGGCTATTGTCTTCACATAGGCGCCCGCTGTGGCAACGAGCGTGTCGAGTGCCACTGCTGCGGGCTTCACCGGCACCTTGAGGGTGCTGCCATCGATGCTGAAGGCCGTGCCCTGGGCGAGGGCCCAGGTGGTGCCCTGCGGGGCCGCGAGTGTGGCATCGCTGGCGAGGGCCATGGCATTTTGCTGCGCATCGATGCTCACAATCACCTGGCGCGAGGCTGCCGCCGTGGCCTCGGCGGCAAAGGTCTTGAGGGTGGGGTAGGAGCCTGCGGCAAAGTCCCACACGCTGCTGTCGTAGCCCTCGAGCGCTGTGCCGCTGGTGAGCTGCTGCGTGAGCAGCCCCAGGGCGCCGTCGAGGTCGGCATTGGCGCTGGCCTTGAGGGGAGCAATCTGTGCATCCCAGCAGGCGCTTATCTTGCCTTGAGTGCCGGTGCTGCCGCCCAGGCCGCCCACCAGTGCGGGGTCGCCCGAGTAGACCGTGCCATAGCTCATCGAGGTGTAGATGTCGTTGTTGCCGTCGCCCGAGCTCGACTTGCCCAGCGAGCCGGCAAGGCCGCCGGCATTGCTCTTGACAGCCGTCACGGTGCCCGTGTTGAGGCAGTTGCGCATGACCATGCCGCTGGCCTGGCCCACGATGCCGCCGGCATACATGTGGCTGCGCGTGTTGAGCAGCGAGAGCTGGCGCGAGGTCACGCTGCCGGTGTTCATGCAGTTGTCGACCGTGCCGGCGCAGTTGCCCACGATGCCGCCCACATTCTGGTAGCCCGAGCTCACGTTGCCGGCATTGAAGCAGTCCTTCACGGTGCCGCCCTTGTTGTTGCGGCCCACGATGCCGCCTATCCAGTTGCTCAAGCCCGTCACCTCGGCATAGTTGCGGCAATTCTCAACGGTGCCGTAGTTGTCGCCCACAAAGGTGCCCGACGAGGCAAAGAACTGAATCGTGGCGTCGCTGGCCACAGTCAGGTTCTTGACCACGCCGGTGGTCTCGAGCCGGCCCACGATGCCGCCATACAGGGTGCAGCCGCCCGTGCCCGTGAGGGGAGTGCCCGTGCCGTCGCCAAAGTGGCTGGTGGGCTCGGTCTTCCATTTCACATAGCTGGTGAGGGCCAGGTTGTGCAGGGTGTGGCCGTCGCCGTCGAGCACGCCGGCAAAGCGGGCGTTCACGTCGTTGGGAAGGTTGCATATTCCCTTGAAGTCGGCACTGTGCTCCATGTCGATGTCGTTGACGATCTTGAAGTAGGTGCCCGGGAAGAACACTTGCTCGTCGGTGGTGATCCTCGACAAGGCCACCATGTCGGCCTTGGTCTTCAGCAAGTAGGGACTTGCCTGGGTGCCCTCGCCCTCAAAGGCCACCGGGGCAATCTTGAGGGCATACTCCATGGTGTCGACGCCGTTGAGCATCAGGAGCGTGTCGGTGCCGAAGGTGCCGTTGAGCACAAGGCTGTCGGACGTGAGGGCGCAGCAAGTGCCGCCGTGCTTGAGCTCAAACTTGGTGTTGCCCAGGGCAGTGAGGCCGGCATTGCGGGCCACGTTGCCCAGCGAGTTCACGCCATAGAAGTGGATGGCCGAGGCGCTGTAGCAGGCCGCCTCGGTGTCTTGCAGCCCCTTCACGCGCGGATAGCTGCCCGCGGCGAGGCTCCAGTAGGCGGCGGGGAAACCCTCGGGGCCCGCGGCGCTGGTGAGCGTGGCGGTGCTCACGCCATGCTGCTGGCTGCCCAGGTCGGCCATCTGGTTGTCGTAGTACACACTCGTGGCAGTGAGCGTAGCGGCCGTGTCGACGGTGCCGAAGAGCTCGCGCATGCCCGTGGAGGTGTCATACTGGTAGGTGCTGCAATTGATGGTGCCGGCTGTGTAGCAGCTCAGCACCTCGGGCTGGTAGACGGTGCTGCCCGACTTGAACAGGTTGACATAGCCCGTGAGGCCGCCCACATAGGGCGAAGCTGCACAGTCGACATGGCCAGTGGCATAGCTGTAGCGCAGGTAGCCGCCCAGCATCTCGCCCACAAGGCCGCCCACGTGGGCCTGGCCGTAGAGGCCCTTGACCAGGGCCTTGGCAAAGCAGCGGTTGACCATGCTCACCGTGGCGCGGCCAAAGAGGCCGCCCACCAGCAGGTTGGTCGAGCGGTTGCCGTTGACGGCATAGGTGCCGTCGACCGTGCCGGTGAAATAGCATCCCACGGCAGTGCTGTTGAACAAGTTGCCCACCAGGCCGCCCACCGGCATGCCCTGGGTGCCGCCGCCGTCGACGGTGCAACCCGTGGCCCAGGTGGTTTCCATGCTGCCGTGCTCAATCTCGCCGGCAATGGCGCCCACAAAGCCGCTCAGGCCTATCACCGTAGTGTTCTCGACCGAGCAGTTCTTCACCGTGCCCAGCGAGCCGCCCAAGCCGCCCACGGCGGCCGTGTAGCAACCCACGCGGCTGCCCGCGACGTGCACGTCTTGCAGCGTACCCTTGCACAGGCCGGCCACAATGCCGGCAAAGTAGGACTCGCTCACCACCGTGGCATTGTCGAGGGTGAGGTTCTTGACCACGCCCACAGTGTCGACGTTGCCAAAGAGGCCGGCATAGCCCTTGCGCGACACGTTGAGGCGCTTGATGGTGTAGCCCCCGCCGTCAAGGGTGCCGGCAAAGGCATGGTTGTAGCTGTTGCCTATCGGCTCAAACACCGAGTCGAGCAGGTCGATGTCGCCCGTGAGCTTGAAATACAAGCCCTTGTAGGCGCGATACATGGGCGAGGCCTCGGTCCCGCCGTTGCTCACATTGTAGGCATTCACACGGGTGGCCAGGAGCTCCAGGTCGGCCCGGGTGGCAAGCTGGTAGGGATTGGAAGCCGTACCCGACCCCGACCATCCCGACACGTCTTGCGCCATTGATGCGAACACAGAAAAAAACATCATCAATACCGTAAATACGATTTTTCTCATTCTTTCATCAGGTTTAAATTAATAGATTATTTCCTGCAAATTTAGTTAATTATTAATGACATTAAACATTTATCCGCCATTTTTTAATGTCTTTACATCTCTCAGGTCGCATCGCCTGCCAGCTGCCACACAACACAATGACAATTAAAAGAAGTTGCTAATGAGTAGAAAATTTTTCTTGTTTTTGATTAATAAGTTTACCTGAATTTTCACACCATTTGGGTATGTGGCCGGCGGAGTAATGATTTTTTTGTAACTTTGCGACGACTAATTTTCTTTCACACGACAACTGCTGCATTATGAATCGACTACTCATCTGCTTCTCAACTGCACTACTTGCAATCACATCGCTGGCAGCAACGGCTGCCCCCATCGAGTACAACATCATTCCCCGCCCCGCAGCCTCGCGTGTCGACACGGCCGGCGGGCACTTCGTGATCGCGCGCGGCACCCTCGTGGTGGCCCCAACGGCCCAGGCCGCACAATCGGCGCAATACCTGGCCCGCTACTGCGAGCAGTATCTGGGCTTGCCGCTGCGCGTGGCCGCAAGCGCCAGGGCCGGCGAGCCGGCCATCGAGCTCAGTATTGCCGGCAGCGGTCCCCACGAGGGCTACACCTTGCAAGTCGACAGCACCGGCATCGCCATCACCGGCAACGACGAGGCCGGCCTCTTCTACGGCGTGCAGTCGCTCTTGCAGCTGCTGCCCACCAGGGCCGGCCTCATCCCACACATTGCGGCCGGGCGCATCGACGACGCTCCCCGCTTCGGCTACCGCGGCATGCTGCTCGACGTGGTACGTCACTTCTTCCCGGTGGCCTATATCGAGAAATACATCGACTGGCTGGCGCTGCACAAGATGAACGTGTTTCACTGGCACCTCACCGACGACCAGGGCTGGTGCATCGAGCTCAAGAGCCACCCCGAGCTCACGGCCCTGGGCTCCTACCGCGCTGGCGAAATCAAGGGTTTCTTTCCCGGTGTGTATCACGACATGCCCTACCAGGCCTACTACACCCAAGAGCAGGTGAAGCACATCATCGACTATGCCGCCCAGCGTCATGTGACCGTGGTGCCCGAAATCGACATCCCCGGCCACTGCATGGCCGTGCTGGCAGCCCACCCCGAGTTCAGCACCACCCCCCGCGAGCCCAAGCACACGGCCCGCACCTGGGGCATCTACAACCGGCAGAACAACGTGCTGGCACCCACGCCACAGGTGTTCCAGTTTCTCACCGACGTGTTCACCGAGGTGTGCCAGCTCTTCCCAGGCCCCTATGTGCACGCCGGCGGCGACGAGTGCGCCCCCAAGTGGTGGGAGGAGTCACACGAGACACGCCGCTTCATGAAGAAGCACAACTTGAAAAACGGCCAGGAGCTGCAATCCTACTTTGAAAACTACGTGCGCCGCGTGATCAACGCCCAGGGCAAGATCATGATGGGGTGGAGCGGGGGAGCCGAGGGCGTCGACCCCCAGGGCTCGATTATCGAGGACTGGCTGCACCGCTCGCTCACCAGCGCGCGCGACATCGACTCTACCCATCACTACATCATGGCCAGCAGCCGCTGGTACTACCTCAACAGCCACGAAGACTCGTTGCAGACCGACTTGCAGCCGCCCCGCAAGGTGCTGCCCGTGAAAGACGTGTACAACTTCAACATCCTGCCCGACTCGGCCACAGCCGTGCAACGCAGCTTGCTGCTCGGCATCGAGGGCTGCGTGTGGACCGAGTACCAGCCCGACACCTGGAAAATCGAGCACATCCTCATGCCGCGCCTCTCGGCCATCGCCGAACGCGCCTGGAGCCTCGAGAGCAAGAAGGACTACGACGACTTTGCCCGCCGCCTCGTGCGCCAGCTCGACCGCTACGACCTGTGGGGCGTGCGCTACAACCACAGCTTCGAGCGCTCGCTTCCCGTGCCGCGAGAGCGATGAGCACACGGCAGCAGTCCACACCCCCCGTCACACCAAAGCCGAGACCCTGTGCACAAGAGTCCCGGCTTTTGCTTTTTGAGTATTTTTATAATATACGAGGAGAAGGCATAGGGCATCGAGCCTCAACAGCCCAATGCTACTTCACTACCTTGACGGTGCGGCCTGCCGTGCGCACGATGTAGACCCCGTGACCCGGCAAGGTGGCAATCGTGGCCTCGCCATGAGCCACAGCGCGGCCCACGAGCTTGCCAGCCACGTCATACACCTCGACCACACCATGGGCGTTCTTCACCACAAGGTTGTCGCCGGCAAAGGCAGCCACAAGCGTGCCAGCGGTCACGATGTCGACACCCGAGAGCACATTCTGGTGCACGGTGAGCACCACGTTGTCGCACTGGGGGTAGGAGAGTGTGAGGGTGGCCGAGCGCTGCGTCACCCCGGCGGGCAGCGGCTGCACAGCAACCTTGAGCGCGGCATCGGTGTTGCGGCCCGAGCCTGTGGCGCTCAGCCACGAGGCATCGCTGCCGCCGTCGGCAGCCGCCACGGCCACATTCAGGGCCGAGGCATCGGGATAGCTGTCGAGGCCAAACTGCACTGTGCCGCCGGCAGCGCCCGTGGTGGCCACAGTGTCGCCCACAGCCTTGAGCCACGGCAACTCGGTTTCCAGTTCCATGTAGAGGTTGCTCTTGAGCTCGTTGCCGGCAGCGTCGAGAATGTCGGTAGCCGGCATCACGTAGGCTGTCATGTCGCCGTCTTTCTTGCCCAGCATGTAGATGTATTGTGAGTTGCTGTCGGCCTTGTCGTAGCTCACGGTCTGCAACAGGTAGATCACATTGTTCTCCTCGCTGTCGAGACCATAGACGAAGCCAAAGGCGTCGCGGTCGATGACCGGGGCGCCGCCCTCGGTGCCCGTGAGATCAAACGGGATGGCATAGTAGTTGTAGGAGCTGCCCGTCGAGATGGTCACAATGCTGTCGTAGGGGCACTCGGCCGAGGCAAAGGGGGCGTAGGGCTTGTTGTCGGGCGAGCAGCGGTAGAAGGCAAAGTCCAGCTTGGTGCCGGCATTGATGAGGCCATAGGCCATCACCCACACGCGCTTCACTGCATAGCTGCGCTGGGGTTTCTCGAGCTTGGTCAAGAAGCCGAAAGGCGCCACATAGTTGGAGTCGGTGGGATTCTTGCCCATGAGCATGTTGGTCCACACGCTCTTGCTGTACTTGTGATAGCCGCTCAAGGGCACATACTGGCTGTTGTAGAGCAGCCCTATGCCGTCTTTCTGCACGTTGGCCAGCGTGAGCGGAAACTGGGCGCCGTCGTGACGGGGAGCACCGCCGGCATACACGCCCTTCACCGCCAGCTGGTAGCTGGCATTGGCAAACCCGTCGGCCTGCACAGTGAGCTGCGGCACGCCGTAGGCGCCGGCTATGGTGTCGCGCGAAGGGGCATAGCTGGTGGCCAGGTCCTTGGTGGTGGCCACGGCATTGGCGCATGTGCCGTCGTCGTAGACCCACGTGTTGGTGGCCACGTTGGCCGACGAGGTGTTGGCCCACGTGAGCGGCGTGAAGGCTGGCACGTGCAGCATGGTGAACGCCTGCTGGCTCTCGGCGTCATAGAAGGGATATTCCAAGTCCTTGCTCAAGCCCCAGTACATGGCGCCAGCCGGACGGTTGTAGCCCACAGTGAGCTTGGCCTTGTCGACCATCACCTTGTCGAGCTCCATGGTGTTGCCGCGCAGGCCCACATAGCGGAAGGCAAACTCCAGCTTCTTGCCCTCGTAGCCGTCGAGCGGTATCACCACATCCTGGCTGGTTTGCCCGAAGTGCTCGTTGAAGAGCTGCTTGAGCGTGTAGTCGCGCCAGGCGGGCTCGATGTCGTAGATTTCTTTCCACTCGCCGCCATTCTCGCGCAAGTACACCTTGAGCGTGGCCGCCACCACACGGTTGACAAACTCCATGGTGCTGAAGTTGATGTTCTCGTTCGACATGTCGTAGAGGTAGAGCGGCGAGTAGCTGATGTTGAACGACAGCTGCTCGTGCACGCGCGGGGTCACGGCCGGCGTCACGAGCCACTCGTCCTGCGGCAGGTCTTCGGTGGTCTTGTCGGCACGCGTCACTCGGGCATAGGGGATGATGCAGTAGTACTAGCCCTCTACAGGGTTGGGCAGGGTGCCGTTTTGGGCGCTCACATACCAGGTGAAGGCCCCGTTGCCATAGGTGCCGGCCTCGCCTGTCGAGTTGATCTCGCTCCAAGTGGGCGGAATCCAGTTCTTGGTCGTGTCGTCCCAGCCCTCAAAGCCCTCGTAGAGCAGGGCACCCTCGGTGTCCTCGGCACGCGACGGGCCTGCGAGCAGGCGCAGCGGCTGCGCGGCGCCGTGGCGCTTCACGATGCGCTTGTAGCGGGCTCCGCCGGCCAGGGCGCACTCCTGCTCGACCACTCCGGGCGCCAGAATGCGCTCGGCAAGCACTTGCACACGAGCCGGGCTGGCGGCAAACTCACTTTTCACTTCGGCCTTCACGCCGCAGGCTGTGGCCTGACCCTGCAGCGGGCTGGGCAATGCCGCACGCTGCGCGTAGCACGGCCCAGCGGCCATACCCAATGCAATTGCAACAAAAAATAGGGGTTTTCTCATAAATAGATCTGTTTTGAATAGAAGTTTATAACAATAGTTTGTTTTTTTTTCGGTCCTAAGTTAAGCATAAATTCAATATCACACCACCCCTGTGTGTGAAAATTTTTAACACAGCACCCAACTTCCACTATTTTATCACAGCAACTGGCTGCTGCCCGCAAAATAATCTATACCTTTGCAATTGCGTCACCCGGCCACATCCACACAACCGGCACGCCCAAACTCACACACGCACACATTCATTATGGAGAAAAGCAAAATTCAAGGACACCTGGCCATCATCACGGCCAACGTCATTTTCGGTCTCAGCATCCCCGTCACCAGCGACCTGCTGGCCCGTTATCTCACACCAGGCTCCAACCTGCTGCTGCGCAGCGCCGGCGCCGCAGTGCTGTTTTGGGCCATTGCTGCCTGCATGCCGCGCGAGAAAGTAGAGCGCCGCGACCTGTGGGTGATGATTGCCGGCGGGCTCATGGGCGGCGCCGTCTCGCAACTGTGTGCAGCCTGGTCGCTCAACTACACCAATCCCGTGTATTTCTCGCTCATGGCCACGCTCACGCCCATCGTGGTCATGCTCATGGCCGCCCTGCTGCTGGGCGAGCGCATCACAGCCCTCAAGGCCCTGGGCGTGGCCACCGGCATCGCCGGCGCCCTGCTCATGGTGCTGTGCAGCTGGCAAGGCGGCGGCAACGGCAGCAACGATGTGCTGGGCATTTTCTTCGCCCTGCTCTCGCTGGCGACCTGGGCACTGTATCTCATAGGCACGCGCAAGGTGAGTGCAAAGTACTCGAGCCTCACGCAGATGAAGTGGATGTGGCTCGTTTCGGCCGTCTTCATGCTGCCTGTGGCCGGCTACCAGCTGCCCGCACAGCGGCTGTGGACCTCTCCCACCATGGCCTGGGGCATGGCCGAGATGCTCTTTATCATCGTGCTGGCCACCGTGGCAGGCTTTTTCCTCATTCCCTATGCCATGCGGCGGCTGCAGGCCACCACCGTGAGCGTCTACACCAATCTGCAACCTGTGGTAGCCTCGCTCGTGGCCTTTGCCGCCGGCCAGGCCACCCTCACCTGGGACAAGCCCGTGGCCGGCCTGCTCGTGCTCGTGAGCGCCTATATTGTGACCGTGGCCTCGGCCTCGAGGCAGCAATAGTGCCTCCCCACGAGAGCATGCGCCAAAATGTGCATTGGTCTATAAAATAGCAAAGCTGGTCTATCACATTTGTTACAGTGGCATTTAACTGCTATCTTTGCGCGCGTAGAAAACGTGTGTCGACACACGTCGAGTCTAAATGCTAACACATAGAGAATGAAAAAAGCACCTCAACACATGAAAAAAATACATCTGTCCATCCTGCTGCTCCTGTGCGCCCTGTGCGCAAGTCAGGCCCAGGCCGCATCTACCATCAACGGCATGCTGGTCGACGCCCGCGACACCACAGCCCTCATCGCCGCCACCGTGAAGCTGCTCAAGGCGGGGCGCGACAGCACCTATGTCGACGGCGTGGTGACCGACGCCAAGGGCATCTTCAACCTCAAGGGCGTGAAGCCGGGCCACTACATCATCAAGTGCAGCTACCTGGGCTATGACAACGCCACGCGCCGCGTCACCGTGGGCACCGACGGCCGCGACGTGAACGTGGGCCTCATCGCCCTCGACATGAGCGGCAAGATGCTCGACGAGGTGGTGGTGCAGGGCGTGAAAACCCCCATCACCGTCAAGGAAGACACCATCGAGTACAATGCCGACACCTACAAGACCCAGGCCAACGCCGTGGTCGAGGACGTGCTCAAGCGCCTGCCTGGCGTGGAAGTGGGCAGCGACGGCAAGATCACTGCCAACGGCAAGCAGGTGACCAAGATACTGATCGACGGCAAGGAATTCTTCAGCGACGACCCCACGGTGGCCTCCAAGAACATACCGGCCGGCATGGTCGACAAGCTCCAGGTCATCGACCGCAAGAGCGACCTGGCCCGCCTCACCGGTGTCGACGACGGCGACGACGAGACGGTGATCAACCTCACCGTGAAAAAGGGCATGAACAACGGCTGGTTTGGCACCGCCAGCGCCGGCTACGGCACCGACGGCCGCTGGAAGGGCAACCTCATGGCCAACTACTTCAACAGCGGCAACCAGTACACCCTTATGGCTGGAGGCAACAACGTCAACGACCTGGGCTTTACCGACGGCGGCGCCGGCCGCTTCACCCGCTTCGGCGGCTCCAAGGGCGTGACCAAGTCGCAATACCTGGGCTTCAACTTCAACGTGGGCACCAACGACAGCCCCGACGGCGACCACGACAAGCTGCGCGCCGGCGGCGACATCTTGTACTCTCACAGCGACCGCGACGCCCACAGCACCACCGCGCGGCAATACCTCTTTGCCGACTCCACCAGCTACTACAACGCCATGTCGAGCGCCCGCGACAAGGGCCACAACCTGCGCGGCGACTTCCGCCTGCAATGGCGCCCCGACTCGGCCAACACCATCGAGTTCCGCCCCAACTTCTCGTTCAACTTCTCCAAGAGCTGGAAGGCCGACTCCTCGATGACCCGCGCCGGCGACCTCGCCATGAGCCCCGTGAACCGCAGCTTGAGCAGCTACTACAACGACGGCAAGAGCTACGAGCTGGCCGGACAGCTCGTGTGGACCCACAACTTCTTGTCGCACCCCGGCCGCAGCCTGAGTGCACAGCTGCGCTACAGCTACAGCAAGGTGAACGAGGACGGCACCACCTACACGCGCAACTCCTACTTCCTCAAGAGCGACGACGACCAGGACCAGACCATCGACCAAATATATGAAAATCATCGCCGCACCAACGGCGTGAACGGCCGCATCACCTGGACCGAGCCCCTGGGCAACGTGAAACGCGGCAACTTCATCACCATCGCCTACTCGGGCAACTACCGCCGCAGCCGGGCCAGCAAGCTCGTCTACGACATCACACGCGACAGTACCGCCATGCCCGCTCCCGGCATCAACGACGTGATGGCCTCGATGATGAGCGATGCGGGATTTCGCAGCCTGGTGCGCGCCTACTATGGCAACGATGCCCTCACCACGAGCGGCGTCGTGCTGGCCAGCATCCTCGACTACGAGCTGGGGCCCGAGCTGGAGCGCACCTTCAACGAGAGCCTGAGCAACCGCTTCAGCAACACCTACTACGACCAGGCCGTGCAAGTGGGATTGCGCAAGGTGAACAAGAATTACAACCTGAATGTGGGCTTCACGGTGAACTCGGCCATGTCGAAGAGCACCGACCTCATCGACGCCCAGCGCAACATACCCGCACGCTGGGCCTGGAGCGTTGCCCCCTTTGCCCGCCTGCGCTACAAGTTCTCCAAGACACGCAACCTGGGCTTCGACTACCGCATGCGCAGCACGCAGCCCAGCCTCACCCAGCTGCAGCCCGTGGCCGACCGCAGCAACCCGCTCAACGTCACCGTGGGCAACCCCGCGCTCAAGCCCACCTTCACCCACCGCATCAACCTGCGCTACGCCGACTTTGCCCAAAGGGCCCAGCGCAGCATCATGGCCATGATAGCCGCCAGCTTCGCCCAAAACAGCATCATCTCCAAAACGGCCTACGACAGCTCGACCGGCGGCCGCACCACCACCTACGACAACGTGAACGGCGTGTGGAACGCCATGGCCATGGGCATGATGAGCTTCCCCTTCACCCACAGCAAGGTGATGTATTTCACCACCAACCTCATGACACGCTTTGCTGCCAACAAGGGCTACAACAACAACCAGCTCAACACCTCCAACACCTGGACCCTCAACCTGTCGCCCGGCCTGGCCTTCCGCAACGGCTACTTCGACATCGAGCTGCGCCCGCGCTACAGCTACCAGACCATCCACAACAGCCTCTCGACCGTCAAGGCCACCGACGTGCACACCTACGGCGGCCAGTGCAACGCCAGCTACACAGCCCCCTTCGGGCTCATGCTGAGCAGCGACCTCAGCTACAGCGCCACCTCGGGCTATGCCAGCGGCTACAACACCAAGCAGTGGCTGTGGAACGCCTCGCTGGGCTACTCCTTCCTGGCCGGCAAGCAGGCCACGCTGCAGGTGAGCGTGTTTGACATTCTCAACCAGCGCCGCAACGTGAGCCGCAACGTCACGGCCGCCTATGTCGAGGACCTGGCCTACAACTCGCTCGCACGCTATGCCATGGTCACGTTCACCTACAAGTTCTCGTCGTTCAAGCAGGGCGAGCAACCCCGCGACCGCAACGAGCGCCGCGGCCCGCACGGGCACAACTTCGGCGGGCGACCGCCCATGGGGCCGCCGCCACACGCAGGATTCGGTGGGGAGTGAATACTGTGCTCGATGATTTCTACAGCGTCGTAGAAGCAGGGCAGGCGTCTCAGACCAGGCCAAGGCCCCAGTCCTTGATCACCTCGTCCATCTCGGGGTGATGCTTGCGCAGGTCGTCGACGATTTCGCGGTCGGTCCATATCTTGGGAGCCTGACCGCTCTTGCCCAGCTTCACAGCTATGGCGAGCATGTCGTTTTTCACAGCGTCGCGCACGTGGGCCAGTATCTTGCTCATGGTGTTGTTGATGAAATCATACTGGGCGTCGTTGACGGTGATCTCGTAGTTCTCGGCATCGATTTGTTTGGGCGTCACGGTTTTCATGATATTTATCACCAGCCGGTCGTGGGGGTGAGCCGCGATGTAGCCTTGCCAGGCCGCTGCAACCTGCTGGGCCGTGAAGGGCTCGCGACGGGCCGCGCCCTGCGTGCCCGCCGGCGCCGGGCCTTGCTGGCCGGTGCGTTCGGCCGCGGCCGCGGCCGTGTTGTTGATATAGATGTGGGGGGTCTTGATCACCGCCCGCGGGTGATGGGCAGCCGGGCCTGCCGCCGGGCCGCTCACGCTCGTCGCTGCCCGCTGCGGTGCGGCAGCAGGGGCAGCGGGCGATGATGAGGCTGCCAGGTGCGCACTGGCCTGGGCTGGCGAGGGCGCCGGTGCCTGAGCCGCTGGCGGGGTGGCAGGGGCGGCGGGCGTCTTCTTGAGCCGGGTGGGGCTGCCGCCCGTGGGGGGCAGCGGCGTGCCCAGCAGCTGGCATATCTTGATGAGCGTGAGCTCAACGATAAATATCTTGTTGCTGGCATCGCGGTAGTTGAGGTCGCAGTAGTTGCACAAGTCCATGGCCCTGTAGAAGAAGCCTGGCGAGAACCGTGCAGCCATCTCCACAAAGCGGCCGGCCACATCGTCGTTCATCTCGAGCAGCTTCACCGTGAGCTGGTTGCTGGCCACCATGAGGTTGCGCATGTGCTGGGCCAGACCGTTGACAAAGAACTGCGAGTCAAAGCCCTTGTCGCGTATCTCCTTGTAGATGAGCAATGCCGCAGGCACATCGGCCTTGAGAAAGGCCTCGTCGAGCCTGAAGTAGTAATCGTAGTCGAGCACATTCAGGTTGTCGATGGTGCTCTGGTAGGTGATGTGCCCCTCGCTCGAGGCCGACACCTGGTCGAATATCGACAGCGCGTCGCGCATGGCCCCATCGGCCTTCTCGGCAATCACGTTGAGCGCTGCCGTCTCGGCCTCAACGCCGCGGTCCTTGCATATGTATTGCAACTGCTTCACAATGTCGGGCACGCGTATGCGGTTGAAGTCGTAAATCTGGCACCGCGACAAGATGGTGGGTATGATCTTCTGCTTCTCGGTCGTGGCCAGGATGAAGATAGCATACTCGGGCGGCTCCTCGAGTGTCTTGAGAAAGGCGTTGAAGGCCGCCGTCGAGAGCATGTGCACCTCGTCGATGATAAACACGCGGTAGCGCCCCACCTGCGGCGGAATGCGCACCTGGTCGGTGATGCCGCGTATGTCGTCGACCGAGTTGTTGCTGGCCGCGTCGAGCTCCACAATGTTGTAGCTGCGCTGCTCGTTGAAGGCTCGGCACGACTCGCACTCGTTGCACGGCTCGCCCTCGGGGGTGAGATGCTCGCAATTGATGGCCTTGGCAAAGATGCGCGCACACGTGGTCTTGCCCACGCCGCGCGGGCCGCAGAACAAGTAGGCATGGGCCAGCCGGTGGCTGGCTATCGCCGTCTTGAGCGTGTGGGTGAGCGCCTGCTGCCCCACCACGGTCGAGAAGGTGCTGGGACGGTACTTGCGGGCCGATACGATATAGTTTTCACTCATGGGAAACGGGACAATGATTGTTTTATTTATTCACAAAGGTACTCACAATTTTGCCCCGATACAAAAAAAATTGACCACACGTTTGCCGCCACGCGCAGGTGCTGGCCTAAAATTTGTTTTTGCGCCCGAGTTGCACTATCTTTGCAATTGTTATAACAAAAACTCATCATCCTATGCCCGATATCAAATGTCCACATTGTGGCAGCCTGGTGCCCCAAGGCTCCAAGTTTTGCAACAACTGCGGTGCCCCGCTCGACCAGGAAATCCAGTGCCCGCACTGCAACAGCGTCATTCCGGCTAACTCGGTCTTCTGCCCGGTGTGCCACAACATAGTGGGCAAGGCTGCCGATGCCGGCGGCGACCAGCAGCAGCCCGCCCCCGCGCAGGCCGGACAGGGGCAGCACACCACGCGCAACACCATCATCATCCTGGCCGTGCTGGCCTTTGTGGGGCTCATCGTGGTCAAGCAGTGCTTCTTCAGCGGCAGCCGCGACGTCACCCCCGACGAGGTGAGCATCACCGGCGACAACGCCAACAACAACACCATCGACATCTTCAACCGCACGCTCGAGGCCAACAACCTCAAGGGCGACGGCGACAAGATTGCCTATGCCATGCGTGTGATGGACAAAAACGGCAAGGAGGACAAAATCATAGGTGTCACCTACCTCAACGACGACCAGCACCCGTTCTTTAAAATCTACACCCTCACCCAGAACGGCGCCAACTGGGACATCAAGCTCAACAAGACCAAGTACCTGAACGGCAACAACCTCATCTTCGACCCCGCCGAGCTGCGTGCCGGCGACGCCATCCCCTACAGCGACAACATCAACGGCAAAAACTACTTCTACTTTGCCTACCTCACCGTGCCGCAAAAGCAGCAGGGCACCGTGGGCACGCTCACAGCCGTGCTCTTCGACATCGAGGCCGGCGATATCGTGTCGCAAATCGACTTCAACGGCAACATTGCCACCAGCAGCTCCAGCGGTCAGCAAGAGCTGCAAGTGACCGGCACCTCAACAGTCAACGGCATCCTGGCCACCCGCCTCAAGGAGTGGGCCTCCAACATAGGCTACCTGCACATCCCCACACCCGAGGAAATCGCCGCCCAAAAGGCCGAGCAGGAGAAAGCCGCTGCCGAGAAGGCCCATGCCGACTCGGTGGCACGCGGGCTCATCAACCCGGGCGCAGGCGGCGAGAGCCTCGTCGACCCCAACGACCTCGAGACTGGCGAAGAGGTGAAGATGAACGTGCAGCAATACGACAAGAGCAAGCCGCTGTTTCACGCCGACGAGTTCTCCAAGAAGGTGAAAGCCCCGGGCTACACCGTGTTTCTGCTCAAGAACGGCCGCGTCTACGCCTTCTCCAAGCGCAGCAACACCAACTTTGAGGTGCACTACGGCGGTAGCGGCGCCACCGACATTGGCTGGGAAGACTCAGAGCGAGGCATCATCAACATACGCACGCCTCAAGGCAAGTACCAGTACAACCTGAGCACCAACACCGCCAAGAAAATAGAATAGCGCCACGGTCACTCTCGCCTCACTCATCAAGCGCAAGCACATCACACCAAGCGTGATGGCCCTCATGCAGCAACCCGCTGTCGAGGCCATCACGCTTGCCTTGGGCCCCGACGGCACCGTGGGCCACTTCGACGCCCAGGCAATCGGCTTCGACCCCGCCCTCAAGCACATCGCGCTGCACCCCTGGCCACAGCCCCGCCTCGACGAGCAAGCCGCCATTGCCCGCTACGGAACCCTGCTCAAGGCCGCCATCATGGCCTCGCCCGCACGGCCTCGACGCCTGCTGGCCATTGCCGCAGACTGCATCGCCGGCCGCTATGCCAGCCTCGACGACGTGCACCTGGCCCTCGAGCGCCGCCTGAGCGACACCATCTACATCCCCCTCATCGCCGTCATCCTCCTCCTGCTCGCACTGCTCTACTGGCTCAACCTCAACGCCGCCTAACCCGCCCCACTGCATGTGGCAAGCATCAACACACAGAGAGGCAGGACCATCGTGGCCACGCCTCTCCTCTCTTTAAAACGTAAATTTAAACTCTTTGTGTAAATCATGCATCCTCACGAATGCTTTCCCTACAATTTGTTTTTGTTAAAATTACTGTATAAAGAAGTTTCCTCTATTAATATTGGTTCCACACCCAGCACATAGCCGCCCCCTGCGCGCGGCGCTCCCGCCTGTGCCATGGCTGCAAGTTGTGCGCGATGATTAAAACACATGATCATTGAAAATTTAAAAATTGAAAGCTGTAAAACTCAAAAAACATCATTTAGTCATATTTCACAGCAAATTTAGGCATTATTATCACACTACACTGCAACATGTCGTGACTTTAACAAAAAATCAAGAAAAAAGAAAAAGCAAAGCCGCAATGCGCAACAATGTGTGTTAATTGACCGACGAATTAACACAACACGTTTAACACTCACAGCTGCGACCGACCCTCCACGCCAGCACACTTGTATTTTGCCATGAGGCGAATAATGCTTAATTTTGCCCAATCAACAACGATAGCAAAACAAAAAAAACAGACAGCGATTATGAAGAAATTTTTTACACTTCTCTTGGTTGCAGCAGCAACCGTGGGCACAATGAGTGCCACCTTTGTGAGCGCCGGCACCGGCAGGGCCTACACCTTTGCCCAGCTGGCCGCCATCGACACCAGCGGTGTCACGGCCACCGACAGCGGCTATGTCGTGACAGCCGACTTCACCATCGCCGCCGGCGACACCCTGCGCCTGATGAACAACGACAAGGTGATGCTGGGCGACAAGGTGATGGTCTCGGTCAACGGCTATGCCGACTTTGCCGTGCCCGACACCGCCGTCATCACCCGCGCCACAGCCACGGCAGCCCCCAAGGGCTTCAAGGTGTATGACACCAACTCGGGCATGACAATGAAAAACGTGACTATGGAGTATGCCGGCATCAACTTTGGCAGCACCAACGGCCACCTGGCCATCGACCACTGCACCTTCACCCTCTACAATGGCAAGATCAACAGCGGCTCGGTCGTGAACTACAGCAACTCGTGCGACGGCAACACCGTGACTGGCAGCTACTTTGTCGACAACACCGTGAGTGCACTGGGCAACGGCGCCAACACGCCTGTGGGCCTGGTGGTCGACAACTGCGTGTTTCTGCGCAACACCACCAGCAAGCGCAACCGCCCGCAAATCAACATGACCTGCGGCGGCCCCTACGACATCACCATCACCCGCAACAAGGTGATAGGCCTGGCCGAGACCACACTGGCAGGCGGCATAGGCCTGAGCAACATGCTGGGCCTGGCCTATACCGGCAAGGTGACCGTGAAGGACAACGACATCGAGGACAACCGCTATGGCGTGGCCATGATAGGACCCATGAACCTCTACATCGAGGACAACATGATCAAAAACAACAACTATGAGTCCAACCCCAACAACGGCGGCTCGGGCATAAGCATCTACGACTCCAGCAACAAGGGCAACGTGCGCATCAAGGGCAACCACATCGAAAACAGCCTGTGGGGCATCACCGTGATTGGCGCTCCCACCGTCAACGCCGGCAAGACCCAGGTGGCTGCCGACGATCCCGACTACAACCCTGGCGAGAACGTGCTGGTGAACAACGGCAACAACGGTGAGCTCTACGACCTCTACAACAACGGCACAGGCACCATCTATGCCCAAGGCAACACCTGGAACGTGGCCACCCAAGACAGCGTGAGCATCGAGAAGGTGGTGTTTCACAAGGCCGACAACGACGCCCTGGGCCTGGTCATCTTCATGCCGGCCCACCAGCCTAACACCGGCGTGGGCACCGTGACCACCGCTGCCCAGGTCGTTGAAACCCGCTACTACAACCTGCAGGGCATCTACAGCCGCGAGCCCCTCGAGGGCCTCAACATCAAGGTGACCCGCTACAGCGACGGCACTGCCCGTAGCGAGAAAATCGTGAAATAACGTGGCCGGCGCCATAGCGCCACATGTGCATCACGAGCCTCCTGCCGCAGCACAATGCAGGAGGCTCGTTTTTTTTGCATGCAATCGCACAGGCATTTATGGCTGGCACACACTCGATTTTTTTCACTATCTTTGCCTCCAAAAGAAAAAAAAACAAATGGAAAAGACCTATCTCGACGCCTCGGCCGACGGCTTGCGGCTGGCCACCTCGGTCATCAAGCCCGAGGGCCGCCCCGTGGGCGTGCTGCAGCTGGCCCACGGCATGTGCGACCACAAGGAGCGCTACTACCCCTTCATGCAACACATGGCACAGCACGGCTATGTGTGTGTCGTGCACGACCACCGCGGCCACGGCGAGACCGTGAAGACCCCCGGCGACCTGGGCTACATGTACTCGGGCGGCTGGCGGGCGATGGTCGAAGACCTGCACATCGTGAACCAGTGGATACACCGCCAGTACTCCACGCTGCCGCTCTTCATGCTGGGCCACAGCATGGGCTCGATGGTGGCACGCTCCTATGCCAAGCGCTACGACAGCACCATCGACACCCTCATCGTGTGCGGCAGCCCCAGCCGCAACCCCGCCGTGGGCCTGGCCCGCCTGCTGGCCCGCCTGTGCACCCTGCTGGCAGGCGGCCACTCGCGCCCGCAGCTGCTGCAGCGGCTCACGTTTGGCACCTTCAACCGCCCGTTCAGGCACGAGGGCTACCCGCAGGCATGGGTGTGCAGCGATGCAGCCACACTCAAGGCCTACCACGCCGACCCGCTGTGCACATTCACCTTCACGGCCAACGGCTTTGAAAACCTCTTTGCCCTCATGCAAGACTGCTACTCGCCCCGGGGCTGGACAGTGGCCAACCCCACCATGCCCGTCTATTTCATCTCGGGAGCCCTCGACCCCTGCCGATTGAGCGACAAGGCCTTCCACGCCGCAGCCAGCCTGATGACCAAGATGGGCTACCTCCACGTGAGCGAGCGCCTGTATCCCGGCATGCGCCACGAGCTGCTGGCCGAGACCGCTCGCCAGCAAGTGTGGCGCGACGTGCTCCACGCCCTCAACACCTGGCAGTAAAGATTTCCCCGCCCCCGGCCAGCAACAGCCACCCACTTGCATGTGATGGATGCCCTATACCAGGCACCCACCACACCGACATTCAATCATCATTTTAAATTAAATTAAATCCTATGATACACACCTCAGCCCAATCCTTCAAAAAAAACGCCTCAACTTGGAGAAAAAGATGGAAAAAAATGAGTACAAAATTCCATGTCTCCCCTTTCAATTATAAAGAACCATTGCAGTAACCTGTAAAAAAGAACCGGAACTATAAAAATGAACAAGGTCTCCAACTTAAAGCTGTTCAAAGACTGGCTCGAACGCAACGAGCCACGGCTCACTGCCGACGAGAAGCGCTTGCTGTGGCAAAAAATCATAGCTCTCTATGAACAAAACACCCATGAGCCCCGACACCTGTGGTGGCAATGGGTGGCTGCGGCTTCAATCACCCTGCTGCTCATAGTGGGAGGCTGGCACCTTGTCAACAACGTGCACCACAATGACCAAGACCGAAACACAATGCTAAGCCAGCTTGATGTGTCAACAATCCAAAACATCAAACTCATGGCTGGCGACCAAGTCATCACTCTTGACGACAATTGCACCATCACGTGCAAGCCCGGGCAGGGCGTGATCAACATCAACCTGCAAGGCAACCAAGTGACAACTTCATGCAAGCCAGGAACCCAACTCATGGTCGCTGTGCCCCGTGCCGCGAGGGCACGAGTCGTGCTATCCGACGGCTCCACCATCACCCTGCGCGAAAATTCAAAGATGACGTTCCCCTTTTCGCTGGCCACAGTCGATGTGCGACGCGTGAAAATTGAGGGCGAAGCCTACATGGACATCACCCACAACCCTCGCAAGGACTTCATTGCCCAGTGCGGCGACCTGCAAGTAAAGGTACTGGGCACAAAATTCTTGATCTCTTCTTATCCTGGTGAGAACAAACAATGCGTGACACTTTACGAAGGCCGAGTAAACGTAAAAACCGCTGGCAACAAGTCTCACACCCTGAAGCCTAAAGAGACGCTTGAATACCTTGCCAGCAATCAGCAAACCAACGTGATCGAAGAAAATGACATCGACATGCAAACCCTGGTCAGTTGGAAAGACGACATCATCATTCTCAACAACGAGCCATTGACAAAGCTCATCGAACAAATGGAAAATATCTACCACACCCAGTTTACATTCAACCGGAAAGCAACCGATGCCATCGTGCTCAGCGGCAAGTTTGATGCCAGCGTGAGCCTCGATGAATTCATGCAACGCTTGCAGATGATAGCCCCCATAAGCTACCATAAAGAAACTCATACAATCAAAGTAACAAAATAAACCATAATGAAACCCAAGCAAATATTAAATGCAGCAAGCGCGATACTCTCGCTGGCACTTGTCTTCAGCCCCCTGGCAACCCATGCACAGGCCCAAGGCACACGCTCGATATGGAACATCCCATCGGCACAGTATCCCATGGTCGACGACCAAGGCCGTGCCACCTTCAAGCTCACAGCCCCCAATGCCCACAGCGTGCAAGTGACAATCCACAAAACCACCTATGAAATGACTCGAGCCACCGACAGCGTGTGGACCCTCACCACCCCCGCACTGCCCAAGGGCTTCCACTACTATTTCATGACCATCGACGGTGTGAAAACCATCGATCCAAACTCTCAGACGTTTTTTGCCTACAGCCGCGAAGCCGGTGGCTTAGAGATTCCTGAAGGTAGTGAGGGCGACTACTATCGGCCCCAGCGCGGCATTGCACACGGACAGTTGCGCACTATCGAGTACTATGCCTCTTCTTCAGGCACATGGCGCACTGCCATTGTATACACTCCGGCAGGCTACGATCAAAGCGGCAACCACCGCTATCCCGTACTCTACCTGCAGCATGGCATGGGCGAGGACCACACTGGCTGGACACGCCAGGGCATGATGCAACACATCATCGACAACCTCACAGCTGCTGGCACGGCAACCCCCATGATAGTTGTAATGGAGAGCGGCGACATCAATGTACCCAAAAAAGAGAAGGAACACTTTGTCGAAATCACCAAATATGGAACATCATTCTATCGAACCTTTATCGCAGATCTTGTTCCTATGATCGACAGCACATTTCGCACCATCCCCGACCGCGACCATCGTGCCATGGCAGGATTGTCGTGGGGCGGACATCAAGCGCTCGACATCGTAGTTCCTCATCTCGACATGTTTGCCTATATCGGCCTGTTTAGCGGTGCCGTGTATGGCCTTGACGTGCACAAGAACTATGGAGGCATTATGTCAGATGCCAAAACATTCAACAGCAAGCTGCGCTGCTTCTTCATAGGCTATGGCACCGACGAAAACGTGGGACAAACCAAACTTCGGAAGGAACTTGATGACAACGGCATCCATTACACGCCATTCATTTCACAAGGCACAGCACACGAATGGCTCACCTGGCGCCGGTGCCTCAAGGAATTTCTTCCTTTAATATTCAAGAGCAAATAACCAGAATATCTTCTAAATCAATAACAGAACCAACTAAAAAAAACAATCAATGAAAAAGTATGACGACTTGACGTGCAGAACGTGGCGACGAGTGTGGCCCGTACTGCTAAGCCTGCTGGTCCTCGTGGCCACCCCTGCAATGCAGGCTGCAGGCCCAACTTCAGTTGCGCAAGTAGCGCATGATGGCACCGTGTCGCTTCACGTGAGCAACACGCCTCTCAAGCGGGTGTTTTCCCTCATCGAGAAGCAGACCAGCTACATGATTGCCTACAACAGCAACCTTCCCAACCTGGATAAAAAAGTGACAGCCGAGGTCACCAACGCCTCGATCAACAGTGTCATGCAACGCGTGCTCAATGGCTCAGGGCTGAAATACAAAATCTCTGGACGCCAAATTATGATCTTCGAGGGTGAAAAACCCGAGGCCTCAAGCCCTGCAAAAATACATGGGCGCGTGCTCGACGAGAAAAACATGCCTGTGATAGGGGCCACTGTGAAAGTGCTGGGCACCAATCGCGTGACCATCTCTGACCTCGACGGCTACTTCGACATCGAAGTGCCCAACCGCAACAGCAAGCTGCGTTTTTCTTTCATTGGCTACGCTCAGCAAGAAGTTGCAGTGGCCGGCCGTAGCAACATTATCGTCACCATGCAGGACGAGTCGGTCAAACTCAAGGAACTTGTAGTCACCGCACTGGGCATGAAACGCTCGGAAAAAGCGCTCGGATATGCCACTCAAAAGATTGCAGGCGAGCAATTTGAAAAAGTGAAAGGCGTGAATGTGGCCACAAGCCTCACAGGCCGTATTGCCGGCATGACCATTTTCAACTCGAGCGAGTTTATGGAAGCCCCCACCATCAGCCTGCGCGGCGAAACCCCGCTCCTGGTACTCGATGGCGTACCCACCAATCTCACCCTTGCCGACATCAACAGCGACGACATTGAGTCGATCGACGTGCTGAAAGGTGCCACTGCTTCGGCCCTCTACGGCAGCCGCGGCGGCAGCGGCGCCATCATGGTCACCACCAAGAAGAGCGGACAAGAAGGCTTCACCGTTGAAGTGAACTCGAGCAACATGTTCAACTGCGGCACTCTCGCCCTGCCCAAGGTGCAGCACTCCTACAGCTCGGGCTACGGGGGTAAGTACAACACCGACGACGAGGTGTGGGGCGACAAGCTCGACATAGGCCGCGTCTATGCCCAATACAATCCTTACACACACCAAATGGAGGAACGCGAACTTGTATCGGCCGGCCGCAACAATTTCAAAAACTTCCTTCAATTCAGCATGGTGTCAAACAACACCGTGAGCGTGTCGCAGCGCGGCAAAAACGGCAGCGTGCGCTCCTCGGTATCATTTATCTACGACAAGGGCCAATACCCCAACCAAACCGGCAAGGTGCTGCAATACAACATAGGCGGTGAGATGAAACTCGGCAATAAAGTAAACATCACTGCCACAATGGGCTTCAACAAGCAGCTGGCCAGCAACACATCGGGTACTGGCTACACCGACCAGGGCTACATCTACAACCTTCTCGTGTGGACCGGACCCGAATATGACGTGCGCGACTATCGCGACTACTGGCTGGTGAAAGACACCCAGCAGAACTGGAACCGCAAGTCATGGTACGACAACCCCTGGATGAGCGCCTACGAGAAAATCAACCGTGAAGACAACACCAAGACCAACGGTATGCTCACTATCAACTACCACATCATGCCCTGGCTCACAGCTATCGTGCGTGGCGGCTATGACTACACCAACTTGAGCACCAAGCGCCGCGCCCCCATCGGCATCAACGCTACCCGCAATTGGGGCAACACCAACAAAGGTTACTACGCTGAAAAAACCGAAGAGGTTTTCACAACCAACGACGACTTCATTCTGAACGCAAACGTGACTGCTGGCGATTTCAGCATCGATGCCCTTGCAGGTGCCTCAATCTATTACTATCGCGACAAGTCGCTGGAGGCCGCTACCAAAAACGGTATCTCCATTCCTGGTTTCTACTCGCTTAAGGCATCGGTCGAAAGCCCCACAGTGACGCCCTACCTGGCCAACAAGAAGGTGAACAGCATCTACGGCAAGGCCTCGCTGGGATACAAGAGCACCTACTACATGGACTTAACCGGCCGCAACGACTGGTCGTCGACCCTGCCCAGCGGCAGCAACTCCTACTTCTACCCCTCGGTAGGCGCCAGTGTGATATTGAGCAACATCATTAAAATGCCCAACTGGTTAAACTTCCTGAAGCTGAGAGGCTCCTGGACCGTCTCCAAGAAAGACCTCAACATTTACGACACCAACCAGGCCTATACCATCAACAACTCGGTGTGGGACGGGCTGAACTCGGCCGTATACCCCACAACCATGCGCGGCAAGGTGAAACCCATCACCGACCGCACCTGGGAAATAGGCACCTCGGCCCACTTCTTGCAAAACCGCCTCAAGTTTGACTTCACCTACTACAACAAGCTCACCTACAACAACACTGCCGCCACCACCATCTCCCCCTTCACGGGCTTCAAGAGCGTGCTCGTCAACACCCAAGAGGAGTATGTGCGCCGTGGTGTTGAGTTCTTTGTAGATGCCACTCCCATTAAAACGACCAACTTCACCTGGAATGTAAGCACCAACTGGGCCCGATCGGCACGCTACTACGCCAAGATCGACCCCGTATACAGCGCCGACAACCTGTGGACCTACAAAGGCGCACGCGTCGATGCCTATACCTCCAAGACCTTCAACTATGCCCCCGACGGCAGCGTGATTCTCACCAAAGGCTTCCCGCGCCTCACAAGCTACAAGTACAAGGTGGGCAACACCGACCCCGACTGGATGTGGGGCCTGGCCAACAACTTCAAGTATAAAAACCTAAGTCTTGGTTTCACTATCGACGGTCGCATTGGCGGACTGTCGACAGCCCGTACCAACTACCGCCTGTGGCAAACTGGCGCACACCCCGAGAGCGACAACCAGTGGCGCTACGACGAGGTGGTGAACGGCAACAAGAGCTTTGTAGCCCCTGGAGTGACCGTGGTGTCGGGCTCAGTGAAGTATGACACCTACGGACGCATCGTTGAAGACACCCGCGTCTTTGCCCCCAACGAGACTCCCGTGTCCTATGAAACCTACATCAAGAGCTACTGGTGCAAGGGCGAGCAGTTTATCACCGATGAAACGTTTATAAAACTGCGTGAGCTGTCTGTCACCTACGACATCCCATCCAGTTTGTGCAAGAAAATGAACATGAAGCAGGCTTCGGTTTCACTCATCGGGCAAAACCTGCTGCTCTGGACTAAGGAATACAAATTTACCGACCCCGACCGAGCCAGTGACAACCTGGCCTCGCCATCGGTGCGCTACATGGGTATAAACATCAAAGTGACTTTCTAAAACAAAAAAAAGAGAATTATGCTACACTATATTAAAACAGCTTTAGTGTCGGGCCTGCTGACCTGCGGCATGTTGGGCATCAACAGCTGCACCGACCACTTCGACAGCTACAATACCGACCCCAACCAGTCGACCGCGGCAACTTCTGAAATGATTGCTACCAATTGCATACGCAACCTGTGGGAAACTCACAAGGAGCCCAAGGGATACATGTTCGACGAGATGCTGTGCAAGTATATCGCCTGGACCGAGGCTAACGATATCAACATCGCCTTCAACAAGCTGGGACGTGCCGATCTTAATGGCGTGACCATGCTCTACAACGTGCAAAAGATGATAGAAGCCGCCGGCAACGCGCAGTTGAAAGCCTCCTACGAGGGCTTGGGCCACATCTTGCGCGCCCTCGTGTTCTTCGACGCCACAATGCGCGTGGGCGACATCCCCTACAGCCAAGCCATGCAAGGCGAAGCTGGCATCACCTACCCCAAGTATGACAGCCAGCGCGATGTAATGCTGGGGTTGCTCAACGAGCTCGACCAGGCCGACCAGCTGCTCGCCCAGGGTAGCAACTTCAATGGCGACTTCGTGTATGGCGGCAACACCAGCCAGTGGCGCAAGGTTGCCAACGTGATGGCACTCAAAATCCTGATCAACCTCTACAAGAAGACCGACGATCCCGACCTCAATGTTGCAGCCCGATTTAAGGACATCGTGGCCACAAGACCCTTGTTCGACAGCAATACCGACAACCTGCAACTCGTGCACAGCGACAAGTCAGGCCAGAAAGCCGACTTCTACAAGGAGGGCAACAACTATGTCAACTACATCCAGATTTCGTCCGAAGTCGTCGACTCGCTCAAGGCTTTTGGCGATTATCGCCTGTTCTACTACGCACAACCCACGCCCAATGCCGTGGCAGCCGGCAGTGCCGTCGATGACTGGGCTTCCTACAATGGTGTAGAAGCCACGCTCACCGAGGAGGAAATTCAGAAGGCCGTCTTTGAGGGCAACGTATCGCAAACCAACAAGCGATATGTTGAGGAAATCGTGGGCGAGCCGTCGGTCCTGCTTAGCTACAGCGAGTTGAACTTCATCCTGGCCGAGGCATGCGTGCGCGGCCTGCTCGATGGCGATGCCCGCAACTACTACAACAAGGGCATTGAGGCCGCCATGCACTTCACTGCCGACAACACCGTCGACAATGCCGAATATCACCACAATAGGAAGATTACCGATGACTACATCGCCCGTTATCTTAGCAATCCAGGAGTAGCGTTCTCGGCCAACCCTGAGCGGCAAATCGAGCAAATTATCGAGCAAAAGTATCTGGCCACTTTCATGCAACAGCCCTATAACGCCTACTTCGAGTACCGCCGCACCGGCTATCCCGTTTTGCCCATCAATCCCAGCAGCAACCGTAACGACGATGTCAACAAGATGCCTGTGCGTTGGATGTATCCACAATCGGAGTATGACTACAATGGAGCCAACGTGAAGGCTGCCGTGCAGAGCCAGTTTGGCGGCATCGACGATGAGAACCAAATGATGTGGATATTGAAATAGTTTTTTTTATAGAGCACATGAGAATCAATTGATGTGCATTGCACATGACGGGCTAGAAGAACTACTGGAAATACACAAATATTCCCATATTCTTCTAGCCCTTGCAAAAAAAAATCATAACTTTGACAACATGAAAGCATTAAGTCAATTTATACTCCTGGTCGTAATCTTGCTTGCTGCAACAGGCCAAGCACAAAACCTGCAATTCAACCGCAACAGAGAGTTCAAGATTGTGCAATTCACCGATCTCCACTACAAGTTGCACAATCCCGCCTCACAGGTAGTACCAGAATGCATCTCCGAGATCGTAAAGGCTGAAAAGCCCGACTTGATTATAGTGACTGGAGATTTCGTATATTCCCGTCCTGCCGACAGCACCTTGACAGCAGTGCTCAACATCATAGAGGCACAGAACACTCCATTTATCATGCTCTTTGGCAATCACGACAGCGAGCGGGGCATGACCAACGGTGAGCTACAACGCGTCATTGCAACTTACAAGCACAATGTGATCACTGCCCCCTACGATTCAATTACCCCCGACCACGTGATCACCGTCAAGGACCATAGCGGCAGCCGCGATGCTGCCCTGCTCTACTGCTTTGACACCCATGCCAATGCACAGATCAAGGAAGTGGGTGGTTACGCCTGGCTCACAGGCGAGCAGGTGCAATGGTACTCCAGCCAGAGTGCATCCTTTACCCGCAGCAACGGCGGTGTTCCATTGCCCGCACTGGCATTCATGCACATCCCGCTGCCCGAGTATGCCGAGGCGGCCACCTCGCAAGATGCCATCTTGATTGGCACGCGCATGGAAGCCGTGTGCTGTCCAAAAATCAACACAGGCATGTTTGCCGCCATGAGAATTTCTGGCGACGTGATGGGCATCTTCAGCGGTCATGACCACGACAACGACTATGCCACCATGTGGCATGGCATCTTGCTGGCCTACGGGCGCTTCACGGGCGGCAATACCGAGTACAACCATCTGCCGAGCGGCGCTCGCGTGATTGTGCTCAAGGAGGGGCAACGCAGCTTTGAGACGTGGATTCGCCTGCGGGGCGGCCAAACACAAGACCACACGGTTTATCCCACATCCTATATAAAAGACAACTGGAGATTGAGAAAATAGCACAAAATCCAAGACTGCGCACGACCGCGTTTTTCCTATACCCAAATCATTAAAAAAAAAGATGACACTCTTCCTTTTTATCATGGCCCTATTTTGCACAAGCATGCACTGCGTGGCACAGGATGCTTGGACACTCACGGCCAGCCACCCCACGGCAACACCCTACTTCGGGGAGACCGTGGCCAACGGCCAGCTGGGCCTGGTATCATCAGCACAACCATTGAAAAACGCTGATGTCGTGCTTGCTGGTGCCTACGACAAGTTCGGTCGCGGCAATGTGAGCAACTTCTTCAGCAGCGTGAAAATGATGGATATGGAGATCGACGTCGACGGCATACCAGCGACCACAAGCAACATTGAGCACTACGAGCAACAGCTCGACATGCGCCAGGCCTTCATGAGCCAGCACTTTGACGTGCCTGACAAAGCCCACATCAGCTATCGGCAATGTGCCTTGCGGCAGTTGCCCTTCAATGCGCTCAACATCGTCGAGATTGAGGCAATGAACGATATCACAATCACGGTGCGCAGCATTCACCAAGTGCCCACTACACTGCGCAGCGTGCATTTCCGCTACAACAAGATGACCAAACGCACGGGCAACATCTACCTGCTCTCGACCGATGCCAAGAGCCCCACGGGGCGGCTCGACGTCACCGCCAGCTCCTCGTTGATCTTTCCTGGCGGCCACGACCCCGAGGTCATCCACACCAGCCACGACAGCACACAGAATGTGGCACAATTCAATATCAAGCTCAACAAGGGGCAAAAGTTCAGCTTCGCCATCACAGGCAGTCTCATGACCTCGGCCAGCCACCCCGATGTGCAAAACGAGGCCGACCGCCTCGTCATCTTTGCCGTCAAGCAAGGCATTGAGCAACTGGAATCCATGCACGTCAAGTTGTGGCGTGACTTGTGGAAGAGTGATATCACCATCTCTGGCGACAACCAAGCTCAACAAGACGTGCACTCAATGCTCTATCATCTCTATAGCTTTGTTCGTGAACGTTCAAGGCTTTCAGTATCACCCATGGGGCTCTCGGGACTGGGATACAACGGACACGTGTTTTGGGACGCCGATGTATGGATATTCCCCGCCTTGGTACTGTTGCACCCCGACATGGCTCGCTCCATGATCGACTATCGCATCGATCGCCTTCAAGCAGCCATGACCAACGCCTGGGAGCATGGCTACGACGGTGCCATGTTCCCATGGGAAAGCAGCGACACTGGCATGGAAGAAACACCCACATGGGCACTCACAGGCACCTTTGAGCACCACATCACCGGCTGCGTGGCACATGCAGCATGGCAATACTACTGCGTGACACGCGACACAGCTTGGCTCACAACCCAAGCCTGGCCACTCATCAAGGCCACGGCCAACTTTTGGGTGTCGCGCGCCCAGACCGATGCCTCTGGCCATGGCTATCACATCAATAATGTGGTGTGTGCCGATGAATATGCTGCCAATGTCGACGACAATGCATTTACCAATGCCATAGCCATTACCAATCTCAATATTGCCTGCATGGCTGCACACATTGCGGGCAAGCAGCCCAACCCTCTCTGGAGTGAGGTTGCCTCTGGGCTGCCCATCCTGAAAAATGCTCAAGGTGTTACGCTGGAACATGCCTCCTACGCTGGCCAAAGCATCAAGCAAGCCGATGTAAACCTCCTTGCCTATCCGCTGGACATCATCGCCAGCCAAGAGCAAATTCTCAAAGACTTAAACTATTATGCCCCACGCATAAAAAACGGGCCTGCCATGACCGAAGCCATCTTTGCCCTTCTCTATGCCCGAATGGGCAATGCTCAGCTGGCCCGCCGCTACTTTGACCAAGCCTACAAAGCCAACCAGTGCCCGCCCTTTGGCGTGATTGCAGAGTGCAAAGGCGGCACCAATCCCTATTTCCTCACAGGGGCTGGCGGTGTGTTGCAAGCTGTGATCATGGGATTTTCAGGCTACAACATCACCAGCGAGGGGGTCACGAAAGCATCGGTATCAACAAGGCCAGAAGGATGGACTGGCTTGCAGGTGACTTTGGACCCATCGATTCGCGTAGTTTCTCGATAGCGCGGTGCAGCAGATTGCGCACCGACTGATTGTTCATGTTCAACATAAAGGCTATACGCTCCATGGGAAGGCGCTGCACATAGCGCAAATAGAGCGCCTCTTTTTGGCGCGACGACAGTTTGAGAAGGCTCTCATAGAGACACTGGCGCTGTTGCAGCATTTCATCGTCAAGGCCACTGTCTTCATCGGCCGAAGCCAGCCTGTCGATGTGAAATTTCAAACTCTCGCTGGAATCAAACGATATCTCGCTACTCACACTCATACTTCTGATCAAGGAGCGGCGAAAGGCCGTAAACAAGTAAGACTTCACATTTTCCACATGCGATAGATTGTCGTGCTGAGTCATGAGACGGAGAAACAGGTTCTGTATCACGTCTTTCACATTGTCTCTGTCGGCTGTAAACTTTAATCCATAAGCAAGCAGCGAGTCGGCATACCTGTGAAACAGAACCTCAAAGGCGCTAATGTCCCCTCCACAGGCTTCGGCCCAAACTACGCTGTCAGGAATGTAGTCTTGCATTCAACTTACACTTAATTTAAGTTGAACAAAGGTAAAAAACAAATTACAATAATTCAACATTTTCAGCGCCATTTATTATTTGATTTTCACCTCTATACCTCTTATTGAAATTCTTCACACACACCTCTTTTCTATCATCATTTGACGCGCGAGTCTGGCCCCCCGCCTCGCAGGACTACAGCGGGGAGGAAAAGTAGTTGCTGCGGTCGAGGTTACGGCGTAGAGCAATTTGTTTTGTGTCTCAGCAAAAAACATTTGAGTGGCCTTATCGCTCTTGTCATAGTCGCTGCTCAGTGAGAACAAATCGCGATTTTTTTTTGATAGAATCGTTTCTCAGAGGCACGAATGTCGCGGATTCGAGCGAGCAATTCATCAAAATAGTCGGGACGGCCATCAGGGTTCTTTAGCCTCTCGTCGTCAATCACAAAGCCCTTGACAAGGTACTCCGACAGATGCCTCGTTGCCCATTGACGGAATTGAGTTCCCCGCACGCCACGAACACGATATCCCACCGCAATTATCATCTCAAGAGAGTAAAAAACGATATTGTAACTCTTGCCATCGGCGGCAGTTGTCAAATATTCTTTGACAACTGAACTCTCGGTTAATTCATTCTCTTTCAGAATGTTGATTACATGATAGCTGATGGTTTGCTTAGAGGTGGCAAAAAGTTCTGCCATCTGCTGCTGGTTGAGCCAGATTTTGCCAATAATGCAACAGAAGCGTTACCATCGGCAGTGCGGTATATGATAATATTTTTCTGGTCTTCGTCCATAGAGTAAAAACATTACAGGTTGAAGTAGTTGCTGCGGTCGAGCGAGCGGTAGGAGATGGCTTCCATGATCGTGAGGGGCGCGCACCTGGGGGCTGGCGTCGAGGTCGGCGATGGTGCGGGCCACCTTGAGGATGCGGTCGTAGGCGCGCGCACTCATGTTCATGCTCTCGATGGCGTGCTTGAGCTGCCGCAGGCCTTCGGCATCGGGCTCGGCCCACTGGTGAATCATGCTGGGCGTCATCTGGGCGTTGCAGTGCACGCCGGCGGTGGCGCCGAAGCGCTGCGTCTGCAACTCGCGGGCCTTCACCACGCGGGCGCGTATGGCCGCCGAGGGCTCGCCGGCCTGCTTCGAGGCCAGCTCGTCGACCGCCACGGGCTGCACCTCGATTTGCAGGTCGATGCGGTCGAGCAGCGGGCCCGATATCTTGGCCAGGTACTGCTGGCGCTGGTGGGGTGTGCATATGCACGGCTTCTTGGGGTGCCCGTAGTAGCCGCAGGGGCAGGGGTTCATGCTGGCCACGAGCATAAACGAGGCCGGGTACTCGACGGCATACTTGGCCCGCGAGATGTGGATGAGGCGGTCTTCCAGGGGCTGGCGCATCACCTCGAGCACGCTGCGGTTGAACTCGGGCAGCTCGTCGAGAAAGAGCACGCCGTTGTGAGCCAGGCTTATCTCGCCCGGGGTGGGGTAGGTGCCGCCACCCACCAGGGCCACGGCACAACTACACGATTATGTGGTGGGAATACTTCTTTTTTTCACGAGGAAAATAAGGAAGCATTTTCGCCTATTTTTTTCTTGTTTTCTCAATTTGTACCAAATAAGCATGAAATTAATTGCTTATTTGGAGCATTTTATTATCTTTGCGCAAAATTATAATACTTAAATATGCTTTATGGAATATACCGAATTACTGGAAAAGCAGATAATAGGAAGGCTTAGAATTGATAACCCTTGGTGGACGGAGGGAGCTGTTCCGCAATTCTATCAAGACATGAAGCCAAGATTGTATCTGGATATTTTTTATTCATTAGTAACTGATGTTGACTTGCAACGTGCTGTAGTTTTGATGGGGCCAAGGCGCGTGGGCAAGACTGTTATGCTGTTTCATACCATTTCACGGTTGCTTGCTGAAGGTGTTCCCCAGCAAAATATCATTTACATCTCGGTAGAAACTCCTATCTATAATAAAATATATCTTGAGCACCTTTTCAATCTCTCAAAGAAGACTTTAGGTAAACCTGAGAATGATAAAGACCAATACTATGTTTTCTTTGATGAGATTCAGTACTTAAAGGATTGGGAAGTAAACCTGAAGTCACTTGTTGACACTTACAAAAACGTTAAATTTGTGGCAAGTGGTTCGGCTGCTGCCGAGTTGAAAAAACGTAGCAATGAAAGTGGAGCAGGGAGGTTTACAGATTTCAGCTTGCCTCCATTGACGTTTTATGAATATATACATTTAAAAGGATATGAACAGCTTATGTATAAACAGAAGATGCAATGGAAGGAAACCGAAATCGATTGTTATGGTAGTGTTGACATTGACAAACTAAATGCGCTTTTTGTGGATTACATCAATTATGGTGGATATCCCGAAGTGGTATTCTCCGATAAAATACAGGAGAACCCAGGCCAATTCATCAGGCATGATATTATTGACAAAGTGCTGTTGAGGGATTTGCCAAGTCTATATGGCATTAATGATGTGCAGGAACTAAACTCACTTTTTACCATGATTGCTTATCATTCAGGTGGTCAGTTTTCTTACGAGTCGATGTCGAAAGAGTCGGGTGTTAGGAAGGATTTGTTGAGACAATATATCGGTTATTTGGAGGCGGCTTTCCTTATTCGTAAGATACATAGAACAGATGACAATGCCAAAAGGTATCAAAGGGAAACAAGCTTCAAAATATACCTTACTAATCCATCACTGCGATGCGCTCTTTTCCAACCCATCAAGGTGAGTGATGAAGAGATTGGCAATTTGGTGGAAACAGCCGTTTTTGCCCAGTGGATACCACGCCAAGGTGTTGATATCTCATTTGCCAACTGGAGGTTAAGCAACAAGCAACAAGGCGAAGTGGATATAGTTGGCATAGATGCTGGCCTACAAAAGCCACAATGGGCTGTTGAAATCAAGTGGAGCGACCGATATGCTCAGAACCCAGGCGAACTTGAATCACTTCTATGGTACATGCCCAAGAATGGATTGACCGATGCCATTGTCACCAGTGAAACAGTGACTCTTACAAAGAAAATGCAACAAGTAACTCTTCACTTTATGCCAGTTGCTTGTTATGCTTACACTGTCGCATCAAATACTCTAAAAAACACACGCATGATTTACGGGTTATAATACTGTTGCCAAATAAGCATGAAATTTCATGCTTATTTGGCAAACGCTATATATTTTATTGACGTCCAATAGCATACACGTAGAAATTAAGTGGGTGGAGTGTCGTTTTTCGAGATACACGAAGTTGTGATGTCTAAAAATGACTAGCTAATCAAAGTACACAAGCAGTTGTCGGAGCCAAAGAGAAACGTTGCAAACAAGAGCTATTACAGGTGGGTTCTATAAATTAAGAACAAGTATAATAATGTTTTGGCTGTATTTTGTTTTCTGCCGGCATAAATTCAAAATCCATCTCAATTAATTTTTAGAACCCACCTACAAAACATCCCACCCTCAGAGCACATTAATAAAGTGACAATATTGACAGATTATTAATGTGACTACACTGTTTAATTTTTCAAAGACAACACCCTTAGTGTGCCTCACAAGCTGAAGTAGTTGCTGCGGTCGAGCGAGCGGTAGGAGATGGCTTCCATGATGTGAGGGGCGCGCACCTGGGGGCTGCCGTCGAGGTCGGCGATGGTGCGGGCTACCTTGAGGATGCGGTCGTAGGCGCGCGCGCTCATGTTCATGCTCTCGATGGCGTGCTTGAGCTGCCGCAGGCCTTCGGCATCGGGCTCGGCCCACTGGTGAATCATGCTGGGCGTCATCTGGGCGTTGCAGTGCACGCCGGCGGTGGCGCCGAAGCGCTGCGTCTGCAACTCGCGGGCCTTCACCACGCGGGCGCGTATGGCCGCCGAGGGCTCGCCGGCCTGCTTCGAGGCCAGCTCGTCGACCGCCACGGGCTGCACCTCGATTTGCAGGTCGATGCGGTCGAGCAGCGGGCCCGATATCTTGGCCAGGTACTGCTGGCGCTGGTGGGGTGTGCATATGCACGGCTTCTTGGGGTGCCCGTAGTAGCCGCAGGGGCAGGGGTTCATGCTGGCCACGAGCATAAACGAGGCCGGGTACTCGACGGCATACTTGGCCCGCGAGATGTGGATGAGGCGGTCTTCCAGGGGCTGGCGCATCACCTCGAGCACGCTGCGGTTGAACTCGGGCAGCTCGTCGAGAAAGAGCACGCCGTTGTGAGCCAGGCTTATCTCGCCCGGGGTGGGGTAGGTGCCGCCGCCCACCAGGGCCACGGGCGATATCGTGTGGTGGGGTGAGCGGAAGGGCCTGCGCGTGAGCAGCGTGGTGCCGCGACGCAGCTTGCCGGCCACCGAGTGTATCTTGGTGGTCTCGAGTGCCTCTTGCAGGCTCAACGGCGGCAGGATGCTGGGCAGCCGCTTGGCCATCATCGACTTGCCGCTGCCGGGGCTGCCTATGAGCAAGATGTTGTGCCCGCCGGCGCAGGCCACCTCAAAGGCCCGTTTCACGTTTTCCTGGCCTTTCACCTCGCTGAAGTCGTAGGGAAACTGCCCCTGGGCCTTGGCAAACTCGGCGCGCGTGTCGACGGCGGTGGGTTGCAGCTGGGCCTGCCCGTTGAGGAAGGCGATGACCTGCTGCAGCGAGTCGAGGCCATACACGTTGAGGTTGTTGACGATGGCCGCCTCCATGGCATTGTCGCGAGGCAGGATGAAGCCATCGAGATGCAGCTGGCGCGCCAGTATGGCCATGGGCAGGGCGCCCTTGATGGGGCGCAGCGAGCCGTCGAGCCCGAGTTCGCCCATGATCATGTAGCGGTCGAGCAGCTGGGTCGACACCTTCTCGTCGCTGGCCAGGATGCCTATGGCGATGGGCAGGTCATAGGCCGAGCCCTCCTTCTTGATGTCGGCCGGCGACATGTTGATGACCACATTTTTGCGCGGGAAGTCAAAGCCCGCCTCGATGATGGCGCAGCGCGTGCGCTCGCCGCTCTCTTTCACAGCGGTGTCGGGCAGGCCCACGATGGTGAAGCCGCTGCCCCACTCGATCGAGACTTCGATAGTCACTGTTATGGCGTCGATGCCTTGCACGGCGGCGCCCAGGGTCTTGCTTAGCATTTCAATTCAATGGTTTTAGGCAATGGGGCGCGATAGCGCATGGCAGTGCGCGCGCCCTATGGTTACGTTCACTTCAAGAGGCGGGCCAGGCTGGCTGCCACGCGAGCCGGCTGGTCGCCGTTGTACACTATCTTGCCGCGCGCGTCGGTCACCACATAGAGCGGTGTCGACTGGATGTCGAGGCCCAGCAGCTGGCGGTCGAGCGGGCCGGCCGGAGCCCAGTAGTGCCTCCACGTGCCGCCGGCAGCCGCGATGGTGCCGCGCCAGGCACTCGTGTCGGCATCGAGACACACGTCGGCAAGGAGCAGCCGGCTGCCGTATGCCGAGCTCCACTGCTTGAGCTGAGCTGCCTGCTGGGCGAGGCTGCCGCTGTTGCCCGTCCACAGGCACAGCAGCGAGGCCTGGGCCGTGGCCGGGTCGAAGGCGGCATAGTCGCCGCCGCTCTCGTAGAAGAGGAGCGACCCTATGCTGGCAGCCTTTCTGGCCACACGCCTGTGTATGGCTGTGTAGGCGGCCATCAAGCCGGCTGGCTTGTGGGTGAGCCCGGCAAGCAGGCGGCTGGCCTGGGCGGCGTTGTTGAGCTTGCTGTAGTCGCACAGCACGAGCAGGGTCGAGAGCAAGTCGGCCGGGTGGGAGACCGCCTGCTTCTCAATGAGGCGGTCGAGCTGGCTGTGGTCGGGGCTGTCGTAGAGGGCGGCGTGCTCGGCCATAAACTTGTACCACTGCTCGTCGACGTCGGGGCCCTTCACCTCGAGCCGGTGACGCTGCCCCAGGTCGCCGCGCACCTTGACCGTGCTGCCGCGCTCGACGGCAAAGCGGGCCACCACCTGCGACTGCATGTCGTAGAGGTAGACCAGCGTCCAGTCGTCGGCCTCGAGCGGGGCCTTGAATTCAAAGCGGTCGGCACTGGCGGGTATCAGGGCATCTTTCACCCCCTGGGGGGTGTAGTACACCACGCGCAGCATCTGGCTGCCCACGCCCTTGATGTTTCCCTTGATGGTAAACGCCCGGCTGCAGCCGGCCAGCAACGGCACAAGCGCAAGCCACAGCAAGGCTGTAATGATGTATCGATGTTTCATCGGCAATATTGCAACTTAGTGATAGCACAAAAGTAACAATTATACCCGACAAAGGCAAAAAATCGTGGGCAAAGGCAAGAAAAAGGAACCTATAAATTTGGGACATCTTGAAAAATTGCTTACCTTTGCAACACCCATTTCAAATGGCACGGGTAGATTCCAGAGTGGCCAAATGGGGCAGACTGTAAATCTGCTGCTTTATAGCTTCGGTGGTTCGAATCCATCTCTACCCACACTGCAAGACTTCGCACGAGGCCTTGCAGTTTTTTTTGCGCCCTGGCGGTTCATCGACACCCGCCCGGGCATGAGCCACTCACAGCGGCCGCAACGCCAGGGCGCTGCTGCTGCGTCACGGCACCAGTTTTATGCACACGGGCTTGCTCACGTGCAGGTCGCGGCCCAGGCGGGTCAACAGGCCTGTGGCAGGGTCGATGCTATAGAGCTGTATCACGTTGTCGTCGCGGCAGGCACACAGCAGCAGGCGCCCGTCGGGGGTGATCATGAAATTGCGCGGGTGCCTACCCGTGAGCTGGTAGCCAGCACGGGTGAGCCGGCCGTCGGGCCCGATCTTGTAGATGGCAATGCCGTCGTCGACCAGCCGCACGCTGGCATAGAGATAGCGGCCGCTGGGGTCGATGTGAATGTCGCCGCCCCCGTGGGCAGGGCGCAGGGCGGCATTCAGCGTCTGCAACAGGCCGAGGCGCCCGTCGTCGTAGTCATAGGCCAGCACGTCGTCGCTCAGCTCGCCCAGCACATAGCAGTGGCGGCCGTCGGGGGCAAAGGCCAGGTGGCGCGGCCCGGTGCCGGGTGCCACCTGCACATCGCCGTGCAGTTGCAGGCGGGCGGTGCCGCGGGCGGTGCGCTTAACGATGTCGAACACATATACCAGGTCGCCGCCCAGGTTGGTGGCCAGCAGGTGGCGGCCGTCGGGGGCCACGGCGGTGTAGTGGATGTGGCTGCTTGCCTGGTTGCGCTTGATGCTCGTGGCGTGGAATTGAAGCACCTCGACGGCCTGTGTCACGGTGCCGTCGTCGTTGAGGTCGAAGAGCACCAGCGTGCCGCTCGAGTAGCCCGCCACGCTCAAGGTGCGGGGCGACAAGAAGGTGATGTGGCACGGGTCGGCACACTGCGCGTCGACGCTGCCCAGCAGCTGCATGCGGCCCGTGGCCGGGTCGAGGCTCAGGGCGTTGACGCGTGACTTGCCCGGCCCGTTCTCGCCCACGGTGTAGACGTGGCGGCCGTCGGGGGCAACCACCAGATAAGACGGGTTGTCGACCTGCACCGAGTCGAGTGCCTCGACCTCGAGGCTGGCCGGGTCGAGGCGACAGGTGTACACGCCGCGGCTGCCGCTGCCCGTGTAGGTGCCCACCACCAGGGTGAGCGGTGTTGCAGCAGCACTTGTTGTGATTGATAGCGCACTCATGAGTGATAGTATTTTATGCATTGCGATTGTCGTTGATAAAAAATGCAGCAGCCAGAGAGGGGGGGGCGACTCAGAAGTCGCTGAAAAACTTGGGCTTGATGAGCAGGCCGAACCTAATGCGCGAGTGAAACTTGTTGTAGTCGAGCAGGCTCTCGCCATAGCCGTTGTAGAAATGAAGCACAAGAAACTGGTTGTCGTTCTTGCGCAGGCGGTAACCCAGGTCGACAATGGTGTTGTAGTTCAGGTTCCAGCCCTCGCGCTTGACCAATGTGAGCGACAGCACCCACCGCTGGTCGTTGGACACAGCTTGCAGGCCTGCCTGGCAAAGACCGCTGTAGCGCAAGATGTCCTTGTTGTTGCCGCCGTCGATGATGGGTATCCAGTACTTGCCGTGCACCATGAGATTGGGGTCGAGATACACAGCGCCCGAAATCGATATCTTGTTCCAGCTGCGGCTCGCCATGCGGCTGCGGCCATTGCTCTCGTGCTCGACAAGAAAGGTGATCTTGCCCACCAGGCGGTTGTGGTTGATCAAAAGCTTCGACAGCCCTATGCCGGGATTGAAATTGATGTCGTGCACGGGCAGCGAGTTTTCAAACACATTCCACATGCACTTCTGCGAGTAGAACAAAAACAGATAGGAGTGAAACGGCAGCACACTGCGCGTGAGGCGCTGCGCGATGCTCACCTGAAATTTCACATCGCTGTTGGCCTGGTTGGGACGGCCCTCGCCCATCGAGGTGCCCACTGTGAAATAGTTGTCTTTGTAAAGCCCGAAAAACGGGCGGTTGTCGTAGTCGCGGCGTATCGAGTCGGCATTAAACTCGCTGCTGGTCTTGGGCACCACGATTTGCCCCTCAAGGCACAACGGGAATACCGACAGCGCCACGACGAGCAAGATGAATTTTAAAGAAAAGTGCATTTTGCGCAATAAAATGTGTCACGTGCAAAAAAAGTCCAAGGCTGGCCAAGCCTGGGGGCAGCCCCGGCGTTTATAATTCGCAAATGTAAGTATTTTTGCGTAAATTTGCCCCAAATTGGAAAAGTAAAATTCTCAAGCATGGAAATAACGACCGATAACAAGGCCAACAAGGGCGGCGCAACCCGCCTGGTGGCCAAAGAATATGTGATACCGTTTATCCTCATCACCTCGCTCTTCTTCCTGTGGGGCGGCTCGCGGGCCATACTCGACGTGCTCAACAAGCACTACCAGCTCATCTTGCACGTGAGCAAGACGCAGTCGTCGCTCATCCAGATGATGGTGTACATGGCCTACTTCCTGGGGGCGCTGCCGGCCGGCCTGCTCATCAGGCGGCTGGGCACCCGCGTGGGCGTGATCACGGGGCTGCTGCTCTTTGCCGTGGGCTCGTTTCTGTTTATGCCGGCCGTGAACCTGGGCAGCTTCTACTACATCCTCACCCCGCTCTTTGTGCTGGGCCTGGGCCTGGTGCTGCTCGAGACGGCGGCCAACCCCTATGTGACCCTGCTGGGCGACCCCAAGACCTCGGCCAGCCGGCTCAACATCGCCCAGTCGTTCAACGGCCTGGGCTGCATGATGGGCGCGCTCATGGGCGGCCAGTTCTTCTTTGGCAACTCGGGAGCCGAGGCCAGCGCGAGCATCGCTGTGCCCTACACGGTGATTGCCGTGATTATGCTGGTGGTGGCCGTGTGCTTCACCTTCATTCACCTGCCCGAGGTCATCATCGCCCCGCCCCGGCGAGCCAAGGCGGCCGACACTGCTGGCGGCACAGCCCGCAAGGCGCTGGGCGTGGCCTTCTTCTTCGGGTTTGCGGCCCTCATTGCCTACGAGATTTCAGAGATATCGATCAACACCTTCTTCATCAACTTCATGACCGACGACGGCTTCATGACCCCCATGCAGGCCACCTGGGCCCTGTCGATGGGCGGCTTGCTGCTCTTCATGGTGGGCCGCGTGGTGGGCGGCATCTTGATGAGCCGCGTGGCCACCGAGAAGATATTTCTGGCCTGCGCCCTGGGCACCGTGGCCATGCTGCTGCTGGCCATGAGCGGCCTGGGCCTTTTCTCCAAGATGGCGCTCATCGTGCTCTATGTGTTTGAGAGCATCATGTTCCCCACCATCTTCGCCCTGTCGATCCAAGGGCTGGGTGCCAACACCGAGAAGGCCTCGTCGATACTCATGATGAGCGTGGTGGGCGGCGCCATTGGCCCACTGGCCCTGGGCTATGTGGCCGACCACTACACAATGACCCAGGCCCTGGTCGTGCCGCTCTCCACCTTTGTCATCGTGCTCGCCTATGCCATCTACAGCTACGCACGCCGCAGCCGGGCATAGCACGTGCAGCCGCAGGAGCCATCATGCATCACACATTTTTCACAACCGCCTATGGAATCGATAAGGGAAATCTATAAAATAGGGCACGGCCCGTCGAGCAGCCACACCATGGGGCCGCGCTTTGCCGCCGAGCGCTTCATCAAGCGCGTGCGCGACGTCATCAAGTTCACCCATCGCTCGGGCGGCATCAAGCAGTTTGAGGTCACCCTCTACGGCTCGCTTGCCGCCACCGGCCGCGGCCACCTCACCGACGTGGCCCTCACCGACATTCTCAAGCCCGTGGCCCCCACACGCATCGTGTGGCGCCCCGACAAGTTCCTGCCCTTTCACCCCAACGGCATGAACTTCAAGGCCTACGGCGACCACGACAATCTCATCGACGACTGGACCGTCTACAGCGTGGGCGGCGGCGACCTGGCCGAGGAGGGAAAGCCCAGCTACAAGCCACAGCTCTACAAGATGTCGACCATCGACGAGATCCTGCACTGGTGCGAGAGCACGGGCAAGACCTACTGGGAATATGTCGACGAGTGCGAGGGCGCGGGTATATGGGACTACCTGGCCACCGTGTGGCAGGCCATGGTAGCCAGCATCAAGCGCGGCCTCGACGAGGAGGGCGTGCTGCCAGGCCCGCTGGGCGTGCGCCGCAAGGCCGCCAGCTACTACATCCACGCCCAGGGCTACAACGAGAGCGTGCGCAGCCGCGGCCTCACCTATGCCTACGCCCTGGCCGTGAGCGAGGAGAACGCCGCCGGCCACCTCATCGTCACCGCCCCCACCTGCGGCAGCTGCGGTGTGATGCCGGCCGTGCTCTACCACCTGTACAACAGCAAGAACTTCAGCACCCGGCGCATCTTGCGCGCCCTGGCCACCGCCGGCCTCTTTGGCAACGTGGTCAAGACCAATGCCTCGATATCGGGTGCCGAGGTGGGCTGCCAGGGCGAGGTGGGCGTGGCCTGCGCCATGGCCAGCGCCGCCGCCACACAGCTCTTCGGCGGCTCGCCGGCACAAATCGAGTATGCCGCCGAGATGGGCCTCGAGCACCACCTGGGCCTCACGTGCGACCCCATGTGCGGCATGGTGCAGATACCCTGCATCGAGCGCAACGCCTATGCCGCCGCACGCGCCCTCGACGCCAACCTCTACTCCTCGTTCAGCGACGGCACCCACCGCGTGAGCTTCGACAAGGTGGTGCGCGTGATGAAACAGACGGGCAAAGACCTGCCCTCGCTCTACAAGGAGACCAGCGAGGGCGGCCTGGCCGTGCTGTGAAGTCCAACCCCACACAAAACTATCCACACACGATGAACGCAGTCAACCCCATATTGCAATTGCACAAGCAGCGCGAGCTGCTCGAGCTCGAGTACAAGGCCGAGAGAGAGGAATTCCAGCGGCAAACCGAGACCCTGGGCATCGAGCGCAAGGTGAAACGCGGCGATTGCTGGTATCCCGTGCAAGCGGGCCGCAGCTACTACAACTCGCTCAACCAGCTGGTGGTGGAGCTCACGCGCACTGCCGACGACACCGACATCGAGCACAACTTTGAGTACGGGCGCCAGGTCATGTTTTTCGCCGTCGACGCCCTGGGCACGCCCCGCTACTTCAAGCGCACCGGCACTGTGAGCTATGCCGAGCCCCAGCGCATGGTGGTGGCCGTGCCCGACGCCGGCTGCGTGGCCGAGCTCAAGGCCTGCGAGCTGCTGGGCGTGCAACTCTCCTTTGACGAAACCACCTATCGCCTCATGACTGCCGCCCTCGACCGCGTGGCACGTGCCCGCGACGGCCGCCTGGCCGAGCTGCGCGACATGTTTTACAACCCCGGCAAGCCCGGCAAGTTCACCTTTGCCCCCATGTCGTTTCCCTGGCTTAACCCCACGCAGGAAAAAGCCGTAAACGAGGTGCTGCGGGCCAAGGACGTGGCCGTGGTGCACGGCCCCCCGGGCACCGGCAAGACCACTACACTGGTCGAGGCCATCTTCGAGACGCTGCGGCGCGAGAGCCAGGTGCTCGTGTGCGCACAGAGCAACATGGCCGTCGACTGGATAAGCGAGCGACTCGTCGACCGCGGCATCGAGGTGCTGCGTGTGGGCAACCCCACCCGCGTCAACGACAAGATGCTGGCCTTCACCTATGAGCGCCGCTTCGAGGCCCACCCCGACTATCCCAAGCTGTGGGCCATGCGCAAGGCCGTGCGCGAGATGCAGGGGCGCCGCCGTCGCGGCGATGCCGGCTACCACGACAAGCTCGACCGCCTCAAGAGCCGTGCCACGCAGCTCGAGTTCACCATCAACAACGACCTCATGGCCTCGGCACGCGTCATCGCCTGCACCCTGGCCGGCAGCAGCAGCCGTGTGCTCGAGGGCATGAAATTTGGCACCCTCTTTATCGACGAGGCCGCCCAGGCCCTCGAAGCCGCCTGCTGGATCGCCATCGCCAAGGCCCACCGCGTGATTCTGGCCGGCGACCACTGCCAGCTGCCACCCACCGTAAAGAGCCTCGAGGCCTTGAAAGGAGGCCTGGGCAAGACCCTGATGGAGCGCATCGTCGAGACCAACCCCCAGGTGGTGACCCTGCTCAAGGTGCAATACCGCATGAACGAGGCCATCGTGCACTTCTCGAGCCAGTGGTTCTACCACGGCCAGGTCGTGAGCGCCCCCCAGGTGCGCAACCGCAGCATCCTCGACCTCGACACCCCCATGACGTGGGTCGACACCACCGGCATGGACTTCAAGGAGCACTTTGTGGGCGCCAGCTTCGGGCGCGTCAACCACGACGAGGCCCTGCTCACGCTCAACACCCTGCACGACTACTTTGAGAAGATAGGCCGCCAGCACGTGCTCGACGAGCGCATCGACGTGGGCATCATCTCGCCCTACCGCGCCCAGGTGCAACTGCTGCGCCGCCTGGTGCGCGGCACGGCCTATTTCAAGCCCTACCGCCACCTGATTGCGGTCAACACCGTCGACGGCTTCCAGGGCCAGGAGCGCGACGTGATACTCATAAGCCTCGTGCGCGCCAACGACGAGGGCCAGATAGGCTTCCTGCGCGACCTGCGCCGCATGAACGTGGCCATCACCCGCGCCCGCATGAAGCTCATCATCCTGGGCGACGCCTCCACCCTCACGCGCCACCCCTTCTACAAGCGCCTCTACGACTATGTGGCCTCACTCAAGGCCCCGCAACAACAGGACTTAAGCCAACTACCGCCATCATTATGAAATACGCCATTATTGAAAACGAAGTCTTTGCCCGGCTCAATCTTCAAAACATTGTCGAGACCCTGCGCCCCGGCTACCAGCTCGTGTTCACTGCCGAAACCCGTTGTAGAAGACGACATGAAGGCAGCTATCGAAAAATTTGAAGAGCACACCGCCACCGCACGCATGCATCATCCCCTTCACCATGCAGCTGCTTGTGGAGAATGTGACCAAGCACAACACCATCACCACCCTGTCGCCGATCCTGACTTCGTCATCGCATACCCCAAAATTCGCCAGTGAATAGTTTTGCTATTCGCTGATGTCGTTTCATGGGCATTGTCTTTGTGACAGTTTTGCCACTCTCAGGCAGTCGGAACACGATGGTGG
>Ga0256404_1001544_pt1 | contig 54948 bp, 40 predicted proteins | sample RumenRJG_01DNA_FD_185990 | JGI IMG/M metagenome (GOLD analysis project Ga0256404, IMG submission 185990) | Bovine rumen microbial communities from Lethbridge, Alberta, Canada - RJG_01 | ecosystem: Host-associated > Mammals > Digestive system > Stomach > Rumen | place: Canada: Alberta | collected... | reverse complement strand
ACAGAACTGCCTTCATCCTGTCGTCGAGTGCTACCAACGTGATAGTGATAAACTTTGAAGGGACTTTGACGGCAGTCATATTTGCAGATTTATGAAGATCTAGTTTCATAACAGGATTATAATAACTGCAGATACCTTTTTGCTTCTTGTCCTTCTACACAGGCATTGAGTTCCACCAAGTGCTTGGATGGACTTGACTGTATCTTAGGCATCAAGTACACCTTCTACCTGAAAAAGTCCTACCTCTGACTTCATGAAGACTTCTATCTTTTATTTTCAAAAAAGTTTGTCTTTAATTAAATGGTTGTTACAAAGCAAGTATCAAAAAAATCCCCCTACCTTCAATCCGGTAAGGGGAAGCCTACTACTTACATCAGTAAAGACACGAGTAAATGACTTATTTCATTTTTTTTACGCTATGCAACACATTGCCGTTCTTGTCTATCATATGTACACAGAGTTCCTTCTCGTCTGCAGCAATGACCGAGAATCCTGTTTCAGGACTGCAAAACTGGGTTCCTTTGATAGGATTTACTTTGCGACTTAATGACGCGGATGAGTTTACTATATAGTCTATAGAACTTCCTTCCGCACAAATATGCTGGAAATTATGGATATGTCCGCACAAATACATTGCAACATTTTTGTGCTTTGCCAGTACCTTTCCCAGTGTATTCTGCATATCCTTACGTTCGCTTGAATCTTTCGGGGTTTCCGCATAAATGGGATGGTGTCCTACCACGATTACCCAATCTTCCTTGGCTGAGGTAAGTACGGAATCCACCCATGCCAATTGTTTAGTATTGTCCTGTTTGCAGGCATCAGGATATTTCTGACTTTCATTTCTATATTTACTCATCAGTGGAGTTGTGTCCACCATAACGAAACGAACGGTAGTGCCATCTTCCTCATAAACTTTAGTATAATATCTTGCCGGCATATTCCATCGACGACTTATATTGGAATAATCCATGACAGCTTGCGTGTTTCCACGATATTCATGGTTTCCCAAAACAGGAAGCCAGTCAATCATCAATTCAGGATGGCTATAAATTAGTTCATAATTGGTCATCCATAAAGGATCATCCACGCTCTGTACACCATCAAAATGATGCACATCTCCTGCGGCGATTATACACTCTGGGCCAATTTCTTCTGCCATTATTCCCATTAGTTCTGCGATTGGTTTCTGGTCATAATATCCATTTCTGCCCAAATCATTGGCTAAAAAGAAATTAGCATCTTTTTTTAATGAACCCCAAACCTCATTATTTTGTGCGAAGGCTCCTACTGAAATGATGAAGGCAATCGCCAATGTCATTAACTTTTTCATTGTCATATAATTAATTTAATTGTTAAAACTGAATTTTTACTCCAAGATTTGCCCTAATTCCATAGTATTCCAATTGCATAGTGCGGTCTTTGGTTCCCTGATAGTATCGCAATGGCTGGTTAAGCAGATTATTTGCCTCTGCATAGATTGTAGTTTTGCATCTTTTGCCGAATGTGTAGCTGGCATTGACATCCAAATAATTTACCTTGTCATAATAACGGTCCAATGCTGCAACTGTACCAAATTCATCTACAAATTCAGATGCAAAATTGTAAGATACTCTCACATTCAAACCCTTATTCTCATAGTAAAAAGATGCATTTGCAGTATGAGCGGGAGAACCTGTCATCTTGATTTTTTCTCCGTCCTCCATAGTACGGTGCTCAAAGTTGTGGTTCTTTGTTGTACTATGTGTATAGGTGTATGTTCCGTAGAATCCGAGACATTTCAAGGCTGGGGTAATGAAACCAAAATCTCTCTGGTAAGCGACTTCTACACCGAACAAATCGGCATCGTACGCATTAATGGGTTTCGTAATTTCGTATTTAACAGGATCACCATCTTCATTTAGCAGACCGCTTGGGATATTAGGATCATTTGTGCTTTTCCATTTCTCATCTGCTATAACATCATGCACATTCTTATAGAAAAGTCCTAAACTAACAAGACCTACGCTCTCAAAGTAATACTCTCCACCAAGGTCGAAATTATATGATGTTGTCGGTTTTAGGTTTGCATTACCAAAACTAGCTTCCTCTTCGGCTATATTATAGTGAATACAAGGAACCAAAGCTGAATATTTGGGGCGAGATAGGGTTTTGGTAAATGAGGCTCTCAATTTTAAGTCATCAGTTACGTTGTATTTCAACAAAGCACTAGGCAACCAATTGATATAGTCATTTCTCTTATCTCCTGTAGCTTCCAAACGACCCTGCTCATCTTCCAAATCATCAACAACCCAGTTGAATCCGCTGTAATTAAGTGAAGTGTGCTCCATTCTTAAACCCAGAATCAAATCCAATTTATTCCAAAGTTTCTGGTCATAGCGAACATATGCACTAGTGATTGCCTCTTTTGCTTTGTAGTTTCCCGATGCCTCTTCATACAATTCGTATGCTCCATCTTGATTAGGATTCATTTTCAGGCTGCTCAGATACTCTTTTGTAATGAATGGAGTGTTCACAGGATAATTGCCATTTGGCATAAACCCATCTCTAATTTGTCCGTTCATGTTATTTATCCAACCGTCTTCAAATTCGCTTTCATAAACATCTGCATAATCATAGCAATGAGTTTCACGTTCCTTAGTTTTATTTGTGTACTTTGCACCAAATCTAAGTGTATTACCAAAAGATCCTGTAGTCAACGGCAACTCAAAGTTAAGGCGAAATTTCCATTCATTCTCTTTGATTTGTTGATCTGAATTTGTCAATTCATCAATACTCCATTTGTAGTCATCAACATTTCCAATGCCTTTATTAGGATATGGGTTACGTCCTCCGGCTCCAACAAAACTGAGATCGCTAAAATAATCTTCATTTTTCTTACCCTTCATTGTAACACCAAAGTAACGCTCATTTGGACGGTCCTCTGTTGCGCGTGAAAAAGAACCGGCCCAATCCATATTTAATCTTCCAAAAGTATGTTCACCATCCAACATAAAGTCCATAGTCTGCTGCAACTCCAGGCGTGTATCCTTATTGTCTCCACTACCGCCCTTGGTCTGTAATACAACAGATTGTTTTGAGGGATCTTCGTTCAACTTCTTGTAAGTTATTCTATAACGATTCTCCCAGTCACTGCGTCTATTGTATATTCCTTTAAATGAAATCTTATGGTTCGGATTGAATTTATAATCTGTAGCCAATGAGTAGCTCTGTCGTTCACGTGTCACATAATATTGGCGAACTTCTGCCTTATCTAAAAATACTTTACCATCATCGTCTACATCATATTCAAATTCGGTATTATCGGCTCCACCAGGTGCATTTTGGTAGGAAGCTGCCATCATCAGACCCAGCTTGTCGTTGAAGAAACGATCGCCATAAGTAAGTCCGAGATTGAGTTGCATTTTGTCACTCACGGCATTGCAACCTGTACCAACGGTTGCGTTGAAGACTCTGTCGTAGGGTGTATTTTTGGTTACAAGATTGATTGCACCACCAATGGCATCACCGTCCATATCACTAGTGACAACCTTGCTGACCTCAATAGTTTGTACCATATCGGCAGGTATTAAGTCCAACTGGACATTACGAGTATCACCTTCAGCGGATGGAAGGCGATTGCCGTTTAAAGTTACAGATGCCAAGTCTGCACTTGTACCTCTTACTTGTCCGAAACGGGCTTCTCCCATATCATACTGTACATTGATACCATTTATACGCTTCAAGGCGTCGCCAATATTTGAATCAGGAAATTTTCCCACTTGGTCAGCTGAAACGACATTTGTTATACCCAGATTATTCTTCTGCATATTGATTGCCTTTCTCTGACCGGAGAATGCACCTACCACAACCACTTCCTGAAGTTCTACGCCCTCAGTCAATACAATATCATGTTCAGTAGCCTTATCTTCTTTTACAATTAGTTCCATTGTATAAGGGTCGTAACCGACATAAGAAACAACCACCTTATAATTCCCCGGCTTAAGATTCTTTATCGAGTAGAATCCATTGATATCACTGACATCCCCTGTCTGTAATCCATCGATATAGACACATGCACCAGGCAAAGCCTGTTTTGTATTGTCAATAACTCGTCCACAAATGGAACCCACTTTAGGTTCCGGATCTCTGTTTTCTGCCAGAATTGCATTGCTGAATCCAGTAAATAGCAGTACAGATAAGAATACTTTAATAATTTTTTTCATCGTCATTTGCTTTTAAAATTTGACGCTGCAAAAGTACAGCCAGGATAATACAGACGTATTGCAAGGGTAATAAAGAATTATTGCAACCTCACAATGTCATGAGATTGCAATAACAGCGAAACGGCATTGTCACGACATGATAGGCCTAGGTAGTTTATATATAAAAGATATTGAATTGAAAGAAGCAGAATCAAGAGGAGTTGTAAAATGATTCGCAAAGTCGAGAAACAAAGAGCGGGAATCTGTGCCAACATATACGGCCTCAGTTCTCGCTTTATGTTTCTCCACATTATTATATCTTACAGACCGTCCGTCGTGGCGGTCTTTTTTGGAGACTATACACAGAAATTCAAATTAAAAGGATGCTATATAGAAAAAGTTTTGTATCTTTGCCCCCAAAAGCATATGAAGTATGAGAACGGAGCATTTGGATTTCGTTACTTTCTGCGTAGGCAGCCTGTTGGATACGCTTCATAAGAGTGCGTCGCAGGTGTATGGTGCCCTGCGGTCGTCGGGAGTACTGAACGACTATATTGTGCCCTGCTATGACGTGTTGCACACGTTCAGCAAGGACTATCTTGTGGAGGAACTGACTGAAGTGCTAAAGGAAAGGGGAGCAAGTTTGTTCTTCTTGTCGAACAGGTCGGAGTGAGTGCCTGTCCACGAGAGTGGGATAATCTTGATGTCGGTTCGCACAGGGGACAGTCCCGTATCTTATTTCCATAGTTCTGCTTAAAATACGCATGCCCATCCGAACTTGCGCACCAGTTCTTGAAGCAAGTTTCGGTCTCTGACGGGAATAGTGACACTGACCGTCTCACGCTGATTGCCACGCTCAGCAATATTGGCCATGTCTAAATCGTACTGTGTCTGAAGATTCATCCAGATGTCAGCAGATATGCCCAGTGTTTTCTCCAAAGCCAAAGCCACGTTAAGTGACACACTGCGCTTACCATTGATGGTCTCGCTCAGCACAGAAGGTTTGATTCCGCTTTCTGCAGCAAGCTGCTTCTGCGTCATACCACGCTCTTTCAGTTCATCTCTAATCATCTCACCAGGATGAGTAGCCACAAATGGGGTCAAATTATTCTTATTCATAATGCTTGGATATTTCAAATAACAATGCGTTTACTATGATACCACTCTCATCGGGTGAAGAATGGAAGTTTTCAAACTCAATATTCATCGTCTGTTCTTAACTTGGCGCTGCAAATATAAGAAATAATTCTGATAAAATTAGCAAATTTGCGAATTTTAATATTTGCTTGCACGATTCTATTGCTTTTTTGGATAAGAATTCAAGATCACGAAGTCTATCTTATTACATATACCGTTTCATTTCTTCACCCTCAACTCCTGCATACAACTCCAACAGGCTCTTGGCAGGACTCGACTGAATCTTGGGAATCAGGACTTACTCGACTTGGAAGAACCCTACCTCTGCCCTCATGTGTATCTCAATCTTCAAGGGGCGTTCATTCCCCCGCCCTATTTTAACCTTTTCGATAGCGTTTGCAGAATACTTGTGGATATCGCTTGTCTGCATTCCTGCTGTATGTAATATACTCAGCATCTTCAGGGCATTGTGGCATACTTTCCCTACCCCTTACCCTCCCTTGTAGGGGAGGGGTAGGGATGGGGGCAGTAATAAAAAATATCACATTGCGAAGTCCATTACCTGATATAGGCAACCGTCTTCTTCAAGTCTTTGTCCTGCGACGAGGTGCCCACCATGACCTCATACTGTCCGGGAACCACACGCATAGTATTGCTCTCGGCATCCCACAGCTCGAAACTGTTGCGGGGTAGGGAGATGGAAACCATCTTGCTCTCACCGGCTTTGAGTTGAACACGCTGGTAGGCGCGCAGGGTCTTGAGAGGTCCTTCGGTGTCTTTCGGGTTACGGACATACACCTGCACCACCTCTGTGCCTGCACGTTTGCCTGTGTTCTTCACACTGACGGACACCTTCCCGTTCCGATAGACGGGCTTACTTGTCTGGAATGTGGTGTAGCTCATACCGTAGCCGAAGGGGTAGAGAACATCCCCTTTGAAGTAACGATAGGTGCGACCTGCCATACGGTAGTCTTCGAAGTCGGGCAGCTGTTCGGCATGCTGGTAGAATGTCACAGGCAGCTTGCCGGTGGGGTCGTAGTCACCGAAGAGGATATCGGCCACAGCCTGACCGCCTTGCTCACCGCCATACCATGCCTGAAGGATGGCATCAGCATACTGGCTCTCGCTGACCAGTCCGAGGGCACTGCCCGAGCAGTTCACATAGACCACGCTCTTGCCGGCACGTTTCAGGTTGGCGATCATCTCTCGTTGCACCTTCGGCAGTTCGATCGACAGACGGTCACCGCCACGGAAGCCCTCTTCGTTCACTCTCATCTCCTCACCCTCTAAGCGGGGAGAGATGCCACCGACGAATACGACGACATCGGCATCCTTCACCTCGTTGAGGACGGTATTGATCTGGGTGTCCACCCTTTGTGCAATATCAAAGCTGATAAATGCCAGTCCGATATTCTGGACATAATCCACCTCAATGGTATAATGTTCGCCTGCCTTCACATGCTTTTCAAACGTCTGTTGTCTCACACCGTGTCCGTTCCACCTACTGACCAGAGTATCTCCGTTGAAGATGACGGCGATATAATCTTCCACGTTCAGGTTCAGCAGGATGTCGGCATCTTTCTTTGGTGTGAGTACTCCCTCGTATTTCGCGGAGAAATGTTCCAGGTTGACATCCGGGGCAAAGGCGGTGTTGCCACCGTTGACCAGATGGATGCTCGAAGTGTTCACCACTGTGGCAGCAGGCTCTCCCTCGAACTTCTCGTTGTTCCAGTAGGTGGCACGCATACCTTGGCGGCCATCAGGTGTCTGCATGTCGTTGAACAGGCTTTCTGTCACTTCGTTGCGGGTGAGGCCGCAGCCCTGTACGAAGCGCACGTCACTACATTTGTTCCTGATGCCATCGAGGATGGTCACCGTATGGGTGGGTGTTCCGGTATAGTTTCCCCACAGCATCGTGGAGTCGTTGGCATTCGGTCCCATCACCACAATCTTCTGATCGCGCCGCAGGGGAAGGATATTGTTCCGGTTCTGGAGAAGGATCATACCCTCGCGGGCAGCCTCCAAGGCCAGTGCCTTATGCTCCTTGCTGGCTACCACACTCATTGGAATCTTTGTCCAGGGCACCTGTTCGTCGGAGTCGAAGTCACCCAACTCAAAACGTCCCTGAAGGAGGCGCTTCAAACTGGTGTTGATCTGTTCCTCACTGATCTTCCCGGCTTTCAGGGCTTCGGGCAGTGATTTGTATTCGCTACCGCATTCTACATCCGTTCCTGCGATGACAGCCTTGGCCGAGGCATCCGAGCGGGTAGGGGACACTTCGTGACATCCCGGAGCATAGAAATCGCGGATGGCCCCGCAGTCGCTGGTGACGATACCTTTAAAGCCCCACTCGTCTCTCAGGATCTGGTGGAGGTAACGGGTTTGTCCGCAGCAGGGCTCGCCATCGATGCGTTGGTAAGCACACATAATCTCCTTCACGTCACCCTCTTGCACCAGTGCCTTGAAAGCAGGCATGTAGGTTTCCCAGAGGTCTCGTTCGGGCAGGTTCTCGATATTGAAACTGTGACGGTTCCACTCCGGTCCGCTATGCACGGCATAGTGCTTGGCGCAGGCGAAGAGTTTCTTATAGAACGGGGTGCCCGCCGTAGCCACGGTGCCGGGGGCAGACAGCCACTGGCCTTCGTAGGTCATGCCCTGCAGACCGCGCACCACTGCCAGTCCCATCTTCGTGGTGAGGTAGGGATCTTCACCGTAGGTCTCCTGTCCGCGCCCCCATCTTGGGTCACGGAAGATATTGATGTTCGGTGTCCAGAACGACAGTCCGCGGTAGCGTTTCATCTCACCGCTCCGTTTTGCCTCCATGTTTTTGGCACGTGCCTCGTCGCTGGCAGCGGTGAACACTTTATATATCAAGGCATCATTGAAGGTGGCCGCCATGTTCATGGTGATGGGGAAGACGGTGGCATAGCCGTTGCGGCCTACGCCGTGCAGGGCTTCGTTCCACCACTCAAACTGGGGGATTCCTAACCGTTCGATCGCCGGCGACTGGTCCATCATCAGTGCTGCTTTCTCCTCGATGGTGAGACGTGAGCATAGATCTTCTGCCCGTTCGGCAGGACTGAGATTCGGGTTCTGGTAGGGTAGCTGCTGTGCGGATGCTGTCAGTGAGGCTGCAGCCATCAGGGAAAGGATAGCTCTTTTCATATCAGTAGGGTCTTGATGGTTTTATCTGATCCATTTCTTTTTGTTTTGGATATAGACACTGTGCCTTCCAGGCTTCTCTGATAGTCTGTATCCTTGCAAAGAGTAGTAGGTGGCATCGTTGTCGGAAGACGTGCCAACGGCATTGATTCCTGATGTCACATTCCAGGAGTAGACCACCTGATATGATTTCTCCATGACAGGACTCAGATCTGTATCTGTGGCAGTGACGGTCTGGTTGGTCCGTGTCTTGGTGAACGAACAGTCAATGAACTTGATGTCTTTGCAGAAGAACATACGGATTCCGTTGCGGTGGGAGATGTTCACATGATCGAAAGTGACATCATAGACATAGCTTTCCGGACGGCCATAGATCATGATAGCATTGTAATTCTTGTCGTTGCTGTTCTTGGTGTTATAACCGGTAGCCGTCACGTTCTGTATCAGGATATTATGGTATTCGGGTGTTGTACTCTTCTTCGCCTCGGGCGATGCCTCAGCAGCCTCAGGACTTTCGGGCACTTTATCGTACCATGCGGTGATCTGAATGGGGGTAGCCACATTTGTCATTGTGCAGTTACGGAAAATGATGTCGTGCACATCACCGCTACGGTCGATGTTCGACTTCAGACGGAAACCGCAGTCTGTCCCTTCAAAGGTGATGTCTTCATAGATGATGTGGTGCATATTCACAGTATAACTGCCTAACGAGGCACCATGACCCGCTTTGAACTGACAGTTCCATACGTGGATATACTGGGCATTGGAGTCGGTCACCACATTGTCGTCACCTGTATCGATGAGGCAGTTATAGATATTGACATACTGAGACCAGATAGGAATACCGTCGGTGTTGTGGGACGGATCGGCAGCGGTTGAGGCCGGAGCAAAGATATCCACATCGTGGATGGTGGTGTGAGCACCCTTGCCCGACTGCCCTACCGTGAGGTTGGTGCCTGGTGCGTTCTGGATGCGGAAATTCCGGAACAGGTAACGTTGTCCTTGATGGAAACGGATCATGGCGCCACGTTGTAATCCCGACACCTTGGCTTCCACGGCATCCCACCATGGACCACCCTGTCCTTCGATGATGGAGGTCTCCTTGCTCTCCCCTTCGATGATGATATCTGAGGCATTGCTCTTTCCTGTGATATAGGGTGTCTTGAGGGTGTGATCGGGCTGATCCTCAAAGGCCAACAGTTTCAGTGTGGCATTTTTGGAGAGGTGAAGGATGGTTTTTGAGCCGATCGTGATTCTTCCGAACAGCCACTCACCGGCAGGAATGACAACCATTCCGCCGCCGGCTTTGTTGGCAGCATCGAGTGCTGCCTGTATGGCTTGGGTATTGTCTGCTGACGACACACTGGCACCATAGTCGGTGATTGTAAAGGTGTTGTCTGTTGTGATGGCCGGCATCTGTGGCAGCTGTACGGCATTCCATCCTTCGGGTGTGTTCTGCTCTTTGGCTTCTTGGTCTGTCACCCCAGCCCAGCTCATGGCGGGCAGCAAGGACAGGAGCAGGATAAACGTTTGGGTCAATGATTTCATATACAGGTGTTGTTATGGTTTATTCATTTGAAAAGATAAGGGATTGAAATGAAGAAACAGGAAGGTGCGCAAGAGCACACCTTCCTGTTAAAATCATAGATCACGGCTTATGGAATCCAACGCGGATCACCAACCTTTGCCTTGATGGCATCGGCATTGATCAATGTATAGTCACCAGGCATCAACTCACCTTCGGGATTGGAATTCTTGAATGTTCCCTTAGTGTCTGTTGACAGTGTGGTGCCTTCAAAGGCATTGTTGGGAGTGCCGTCTTCCTTCATGGCCCAGATGAGGTCGCTGGTGAAGAGAACATTATCCAAAGTCGGAACAACCGTTCCCGACCATCCCTTGATACCTTCCTGAGGAGCGGTGTGCACCTCACCGCAAGAGCCGTAGATACAGTTCTTGATGGTGATGCCACCCTTCCACTCTTTCTCTTGCAGCTCGATCAGTCCTCTGCTTGCTCCGGCGAAGTAGGCGAAGGTACAGTTCTCGATGGTTGCTGTGCCGCAGGGGATATCCTTACTCTTCGTGTTGACGAACAGACGCACGCAGTTGGCGAAGGTGGAATTCGTCACCTTGATGTTCTTGATGGCAGCTCCGTTGTTGTCAACATTGGTGATACCATAGCCTCCGATATATTCGAAGATACAGTCATCGGCGATGAAACTCTCTACCACATTGGTGCCGCGGATACGCAGCACACCACGCTTGTAGCGTACCTCACAGCTCTTCAGGGATACTGTACCGATGACGGCATCGCTGTTCTGATTGAAGAGATAGGTACCGCCGTAGTTGCTGCTGGTCTTCGGCTTGCTCTCATCATCGGTGAAGGTGATCTTCTCGAAGGAGATACCACCGAGGTTGACACCGTTGCTGAGATTGAAGTTACCCGTCACATTCCAGATGGCATTACCCTGAAGGGTCAGACCCGTCACGAATCTCAGTGTTCCTGCTGTCGTGGGCAGGTTCACAGTCTCTAATCGGTAGTGCATACCTCCCTGCAGGATGATGTTGATATCCTTGTCGGGATACAGGGCGACGATTGAGTCGATGCTGGTGGTGTTGATCCACTTCAGACTCTCTTTTTCTGTCAGGCCACGCAGGTCAACCACCTCACCTTCGTAGCTCTCGGAGGCCACGGTGGTGATACGTTTCTTTCCCTGGTATTTGCCGTTGGCGTATGCCTCCACACGGTAGGTGGTCTTCGGCTCCAGGTTATTGATGATTTTCTGTGCGGCAGCATTGTCGTCGGCAGTTACTTCAACCTCGCCGATCACCTCGTTCTCCTCATCCTTGAGAATGCGCAGCTTGTCATAACTCACACCCTCAGCCCATTTGATTCGTGCCTGGATGTCGATGAGGTCGCTGGTGGAAGGAGTCAGCAGACTGGTCGGGAAGTCGAGGGTGGTGGTGGTCAGTGTGAACGGTTTGGAAGTCAGTCCTGATACGGTGTTCGAAGAACTCAGACTGATGTTATATTCCATGTCATACTGCAAGTCGTCGAAGCGATAGAAGGTAGTGTCTGTGGTTATCTCACGGGTGTCGCTACCGTCGGATGCTTCTATCTTCACCGTATATTGATTGGCACTGGTGTAGTTGTCCCAGCGGATAATCATATAGGGTGAGTCTTTTTCATCAAGTCCTTGCTCAATGTTATCGTCGGCATTGATAACCGGACGGAACAGGGCATCGGCAGCAGGCAGGTCGTCATCACTACAGCTGACGAATGTTCCCATTCCTGTCGTTACTGCCATCAGCAGCAAAAAGGATTTCAATATCTTTTTCATATTCTCTTATTCTTTATGGGTTATTGATTACCAGTTCTCTGTGACGATGGTGGCTACATTCACATTGATGCCTTCTCCCATCTGAGTGCTTGAGAAGCAATAGCCATCGTTGTTCAGCACTTCACTGGCATTAAGGGTGGTGATACCGATCGGCAGGATGTAAGGAACGACGCCGTTGCCTTTCAGCGCACCGTTGGAGTAACCACGATACAGACGGGTGGCATAGTCGCTGGCCTGATAGACATCGGTACGTGTCACACCAGAGGGATCACCCTTGGTGATGGTGAACTCCACGTTGTTCGGAGCTGTACCCAAAGCATAAGTGACGGTGCCGGCAGCCTTGTCTTCTGTCTTACTTCCGGTGGTACCATAGTCAACACCCTTATAGGAATAGGTACGTGTACGTTTGATCAAGGCAGAGCCCCAGTTGACGGAGGCCCATCCATCAGCGGTCATCGTAGCGTCGTCGTATTCTACCTTATACTTGGTGTTATACCACTTGATGTCGGTTCTCAAGTTGTTGTTGGCCTGCTTGGCATACCACAGCTTGTTTGCCCAGCTAGCGTATTGGGGCAACTCAGGATAGTCTCTGAGCACCTGTGCCAGAGCAGCCTCGTCTTTCTCGATGTCAGCATAGTAGTGGTTGATACCCCATACGAGCATGGTACGCATGGCTTCCTCAATCTTCTGGGCATAGAGATTCCAGCGAACGAGGTCGAACTTACGAAGTCCTTCACCACCAAACTCCCAGGCGCGCTCATTGACGATGGCATTGAAGAAAGCTTCCTTGCTGTTGAGTGCACTCACGTAGTTGGTGACATCAGCATCGAAGGTAGGACTGTTCCTGAAGGCGCGGGCACGTACCTTTGTCAGACAGTCTTTTGCCAGTGCGGTAGGACCGTTCAGCTCGTTCTCAGCTTCGGCGAGCATCAGCAGAATATCCGACCAGCGCATCAGCGGGAAGTTGATACCAGTACCTTTTGAAGAATCCTTACCCAAGGCCTTGGCAGCCAGGGCACGATCCCATTTACCTACCTTGATACCGTTAGCGGCAGCGGCTGCTACGGTGTCTGCTCTATGACTGTAGTTGGCGCAGGTGATCTCACGACGGTAGTCGTTGTCGGCAAATGACATATAATAAGAGGGAGTTAAACCTACCTGGATGGTGGTGCTACCATTGGTGCAGCCATCGGTGTTGGGAACACCATAGCTCCAGCCGATATCACCGCCGTAGTTCTGTACGAAGGCTACCTCTGCCAGTACTTCACTGTTGTTCACCACGGTGTAGTTCATCTCGTTCTCGAAAGCGGTGTAGAAGTCGGGATTCAGGTCGCGGTTCTTCAGCTGGATAATCTTCTGACAATAATCCTTGGCCATCTGCACGTAGTCGTTGTGTGTCCTGGCGGTCACCTCGGTACCGCTCAAGTTCGTATAGGTAACGGTCAGTGAGTCGGCATTGACGTCAAGATAGTCATCAGCGCGCTTCATCGTACCGTCGGCTGTCAGACCGTATCCGGCGCGGAACAAGGCCAGACGGGCAATCAGACCGATGGCGAAGTCACGGTTCATACGCTCAATACCTCCCGTGTTCACATCACTCCATTTCATGCTCGGCTCGATGTCAACGAGCTGCTGCAGACAACGGCTGTAGATCACGTTCTTGTCGGTACGGGGCTTATCAATCACGTCTCCCCATTTGGCTGCCTCATCATAGTAGGGCACGTCACCCCACAGACCGCACATCAGATAGTAGCGGAAAGCTTTCAGACAAGTGGCCTCACCTTTGATCTGCTGCATCTCAGCCTGACTGCCGATGGCACTGTTATCAACGCCGGCACGTACCTGATTGGCGCGTTCGATAGCCTGCAGGTTGTTGTTCCATGCATTATACACATCGTTGAAACCAGTGATAGCAGGACCCTGGAGTGACCAGACGGCACGACGGTCGCTGGCAGGCACACCTGCCGAAGGAACCTCTGCCTCCACATCGGTGTTCTGCATCCATACACCGCACATACGTGAGGTATAGGGATCTTCACAGAACAGAATATATACACCGTTGATGGCATTTGTCGCAAACTCTGTTGAAGAGAAGACCATCGTCTGGTCCATTTGTGATGGAGACGATACGTCTAAGGTATCACTGCACGAAGTGGTCAGTGCCATTGCTCCAACAGCTGCTATAGCTATAATTTTATTCTTCAGTTTCATATCTTCTTTTCTTGATGCTAAATTCATAATTCATCATTACAGCGTAACGTTCACACCAAAAGTGAATGAACGGCTCTTAGGATAAGAGGAGAAATCAATACCTGGGGTGAGACCTGAGTAGCTGGAGTTACGTACGTAAGAGCTAACCTCGGGGTCGTAGCCGGGATAGTTGGTAAAGATGAGCAGGTTCGTGCCTGTAGCATAAACGCGCAGGCGCTGTACGCCGAACGACTTGGTGAGCTTGGCGGGAAGGGTATAACCGATGGTCACACTCTGTAAACGCAGGAACGAAGCATCGTCCAAAGCCCAGTCTGTAGGAACGACGACGGCATCACCTGTAGAGAACGGGCTCCACATCTCCTTGGCAGATTGACCGTTACCTCCCTCGTTCCAGTATGCCAGTTCCTCGAGTGTTCTCAGCAACTGTCCGTTCTCCGGATTCATGTATGAGTAGGAGTTTGCCTGACGCATGGTGTTACGCATATTCGGGTATGTACCTGCACGGTAGCGTGAACTGGTCTGGATCTTGTTGGCGTTGTAGATATCGTTACCCACAGTGAAAGTGAAGTTCACGTTGAAGTCGAAGTCATATAATGTTCCATTCAAACCGAAACCGCCGGAGAAGTCTGCATTGGTGTCGCCAATCACAGTGATATCGTTGGTATCGACCACTCCGTCATTGTTCAGATCCTTCAGCTTCATCGTACCTGGACGGATACCGATGCGGCCACCGAGGAGGGCTGTGGTGGGAACGCCTTCTTTCAAGACATAGGTGTTCGTTCCTGTATCATAGCTCTGGAAATCGTTGGTGGTATAGTAGCCATCGCTCTTCCAACCGTAAACCAGTCCGATAGGATCACCCACGCGGACGATGTAGTCCTGCTGGTTCTTGTTGTCGGTGCTGGCCCATCCTGACTGGAAGGTCATCTGCTCGATGCCTTCAGCTAAGCTCTTCACGTTCGATTTGTCGAAGCCGATGTTGAAGTTTGCATTCAGCGAGAAATTCTTCTTCTGGAGGAGAACGGCATTCAAGGTCAGCTCCACACCTTTATTACTGGTAGAAGCGGAGTTCTCATAGACAGAGGTGTAACCCGGGGCTGCCACAGAGTGGTTGATTAGGAGGTCATCGGTGCTGTTCCAATAGACATCGATGTTACCGCTCAGTCGCTCACGGAAGAATCCGAAGTCAAGACCGATGTTACGGGTTGTTCTCTTCTCCCAAGTGATGAACGGGTTGGCAAGGACGTTGGTCACGGACAGTGCCACGTTAGGTGTCTCACCTACGCCATACGACTTGGAGCCGGAGTAGTACTGGAACAGCTGCTGGAAGGTGTTGTTGCTGATCTTGTTGTTACCAACCTTACCATAGGATACACGGAGCTTGAGGTTTGACAGCCACTTGGAGGCACCTTGCATCCAAGGCTCTTCAATGATACGCCAAGAAGCGGCGGCGGCAGGGAAGAAACCCCACTGGTGTCCGTGTGCAAACTTCGAACTGCCATCCTCACGGAATGTCAGGGTGAGCAGGTAACGGTCGAGGAGGGTATAATTCAGACGACCGAAGAAAGAGATGGTATTATCATCGGCATTCACATAGCTTCGAGTCTGCGATTCGTTGATCTTTCCTGAACCGAAGTTGGCGAAAACATCCTCTGCCGTGTATGCCTTACTGAAGTTATTGGCACCCATAGCACTGTAGTCGCTGCGTACGGAGCGGTACTCCTGACCGACCATCACGTTGAAGTGATGGATCTTCTTCAACTTGAAGTCGTAGTTCAGATTCGCACTCTCACGGATGGTACGCTGGTTGGTCTTGGTCCAGTCAGCCAGTGGCAGACCACCTACATAAGATGCCTGTGTGGTGGTGGAACCGTACCAGTTCCTTACCTCATTAAATCCATAGTCATAACCACCTTCAACGTGTGCCTTCAGACCTTTCAGCGGAGTCGTCCAGTCGAGGGCGCCGTTGAAGCGGAATGTGCGGTTCAGACGCTTACGCCAGTACTGCTCCGACTGCTGAGAAAGAGTCATATTGGCACGCTGCCACTCTTCGATTTCTTCATCAGACATTCTTCCGAAGTCGGGAGTGATGAACTCGGAAAGACCTTTGGTGGCCACACCATAGAGAGCATTCTCGGTACGTACCTTATAAGTACCACCTTGTGTACCCTGACCGTTGGCGGTCTGATCGGTGACGCTGGCCTTCAACGAGAACTTCAGACTCTTGTTGATATCGTGATTCAGTTTTGCCATGAAAGCGTAACGGCTGAAGTCGTTGTTCACCATCAAACCACCGTTGTAGTCGTAGGTGCCGGAGATAGAGAACTTGGTCTTGTCGTTACCACCATTCAGGCTCACGTTATGGCTCTGGGAGAGAACGTTCTGTCCGAACATGTCTTCCTGCCAGTCGATAGCCTCGATACTCTTATAGAGGTAGAGATCATCGAAGGTTCCGAACTGTTTGTAGAATGAGTTCAACTCGCTGGTCCCGCCCAACAGACGATATTCGTAGTTAGACATCACGTAGTCGTAGGTGTCCATAGTCTCAAGGCGTTTCGATACGGTCTTGGTCTGGAGGAAACCATTGTAGTTGATGGTGGTCTTACCGCCCTTGGCGTTCTTCGTTGTGATCAAAATAACACCGTTGGCACCCTGTGCACCGTAGATTGCTGTGGAGGAGGCGTCCTTCAACACAGTAATATCTTCGATGTCGTTGGGAGAGATGTCACTGATCGTTGAGGTCTGGAAACCATCCACCACATACAGCGGACTGTTATCACCAGTGATAGAACCACCACCACGCACGCGGATCAGAATCTCTGCATCGGGAGAACCGTCGGTGGTCGTTACCTGTACACCAGCCATCTTACCCGTCAGGGCTTCACTGACGTTAGCCACAGGAACTTTTACCAGATCCTGGCCTTTCACGGTAGCCACTGAACCTGTTAAATCCTTCTTTCGCGCTGTACCGTAACCAATCACCACCACATCATTCAAGGCGGTGGCCTCGTCTTCCAGAACAACGTCGATCGTACTCTTTCCGGCTGCATTGACAGTCTTGGTCTTCATTCCGATATAAGAAATTACCAAGACTTGCTTGCCAGTTGTCTTAATAGTGAAGTTTCCGTCAAAGTCGGTCACGGCACCGGCTTGCGTACCTTGTTCCTTCACGGTAGCACCGATCACGGCCTCGCCGCTGGAATCCTTCACTGTTCCTTTGATAGTCTGCGCCTGTATCGCGCCCGCAATCATTGCGAACAAGACAAGAAGCATGAATTTCCGAGATTGCATGGCAATGCTTCGAAAAGTTTTCAAATTACCAGTCATAAATTGTCATTATTAGTTATTAATTAAAATGTTATCACACTTGTGATAGGATTGTTCAAGTAGAATCAGCTTAAGCTTGAATTAAATCATGATCCATGATTATATTTGAGTGCAAAAATACAAAAAAGATTAAACTTATGCAAATTTTGCTCCAGAAAATATACGTAAACCTTATCGTTAATGAAGCGAAATAACTGCGTGTTTTGTCATGATGATAGCGATCTCTGTAGTAGACTTACAGTTCTTAGCATAAAAAAGGTGCATCCTTGGCTGAGGATACACCTTGTTATTATTATGAAAGGGAGATCGCGAATTACTTCACCACGATCTTTTTACCGTTGATGATATATACACCTTTGTCGGCTTGATTGACTCGCATGCCTTGCATGTTATAGATGACATCGGCATTCGTGTCCTCACCGATACCATCGATGCCTGTGGAAAAGACAGACACTTGTTCTTCCTCACCGAAGCCACCCATGGCGTTGGCTGCACGAATCGTGAGCACATCCTTCATCTCCTCCACCTTGTCGATGTTCAGATAGGTATAGTCCGTGATACCTACCAGCTCTCCGTTCTTGAACACGGCATAGAGCGTTGCCTCCTGGGAACGAGACCATGAAACGGTGCCGTTGCTGTAAAGGGCAGTGGTAGGAGCAGCTACCTGAACGGTTTGTCCTGCCGGTGCCCAGTTGCTGAACACCTTGTCGAGGGTATAGGCTTTGGCCTCTTCGTCGGACAAAATAATGTCGTAGGTGTAGTTACCGTTATTATGAGTGAAGGTCTCTACCAGACTGGCAGGGGATACCACGTTTCCTTTCGTGTCGGTGGAGTTGTACTCCTTGAAACTGTAGGCTGCAATGTTCATACCTGCCAAGGTGAAGCGTGTGTCGATAACCTCTTCCGGCTGGTTAATTACCGTATTCAGCCAGGTGAGTTTCGACAAACCTCCCCACGAACGACCTAAGCTGAAGGAGGCTGCTTTGTTCTCGATGGTACAGTGACTGAAGACGTAGCCGAACTTCGAGCTGCTGTCGGGATACGGCGCAGCCACTACGTCGCTACCTGACTTGCTGCCTGCGGCACGACTCTCGTTCACAAAGGTACATCTGTTGTAATAAACATCACCACCGCCGCATAGGTAGTCAACAGTGCCGTGGATCTCTGAGGTCTCCCAGTAGAACTGACTGTTCGAGTTGCTGTAATAGGTATCCTGATAAGAGAGCATACGTACATTCTTACAGATGGTCTGCTTACCCTTATCCTGCAAGCACACGGCACGTCCGCCTACCTGACCGCCGCCTATTGCACCGTAGTAGTCAAGGGCATTCTGCAAGGTGAGGTCTTGGAGGTACAGGTTCGAACTGGTGTTCAGGATCGTGGCTGTTGTGCCGATACCCTCGATAGAGCGGTCGGGCGCATTCTTGATGATTGTCCCATCCATCGACTGTCCAACGAGTGACAGGTTGTTGCGGCTGATTGTGGTCAGCACAGTCTCACCCAAGTCGTAGAGACCATTCGGCAGGAAAATAATGGCACGCTCACTGCCTTCCAAGCCGTTGGCCAACTCGATCATCGACAGCAGGTTCTTTCCACTCTCCTCGGGGGTGGCTCCCTGCTTCACAACATAGACATTACTGCCCTCTACTTTCGTGTATGGATCTTCCGCTTGGTTGCGAATGCTGATGTTGTGTATATAGATAGCTCCGTTGGGGAAGGTGAGGGTGAGCTCGCCGGCACCCTGAGAACCGTCGTACTGGATCGTGGCATTAGCTCCGTCAGACGATGCCTTTGCCTCGGCAGTTCCTATCACAGTGGTACCATCCGGGGCATAGAGAGTGAGATCGCCGCTTGATGAGTATTGACAGAGACTCAGCTTGATATAGCCTTTCCCTCCTACCTGGAACTTGATCTTGTCATTGCCGCTGAAGGCCCATCCGTGTTGTTTGTCGTGCCAGTAACCCGTGCCCTCGAAAGTCAGTACATCGTGGTCGGCGGGATCGAAGTTCTCTTTGGTGAGGTCATAATCATAGCGTGCCGTCGCATTGGCCACCTCAATCGGTGTGCAGAGGGCATAGAGGTTGGCATCAGCCTGGAAGGTGCTTGCCGTATTGTATTTCACGGCCGTGCTTCCACTCACTGCTGTTGCCCATCCGCGGAACTTGTATCCGTCGGCCACAGTCACTTTACTCTCATCAATGTCAAACGATCCTACAGCCACATCTTTCTCCACCTGCTGCTTTCCTAAAACGGTGGTTCCGTCAGCATCGAAGTAGGTAAGGGTATAGTAGGGCTTACGGACAAAGTTTGTCACCCACTTCATATTGATGCCATTGTGGGTAACAGGGATGGTGACGGTGCACTTGCTGTCATCACCCTGATAGGTGATATTACCTAACTCACCTGCTTTCACCAGGATGTCGGTGATAGGGTTGTCCTCGCTGATCATCTTCTCGTCTTTGAACAACTCTATCTCAGACACGTAGTCATCGCCCACAATGGCAAACTCCTTCTCAACGATATGGGTTACACCGTTTGCAACGAACGAAGTAAGGATCGGAATCTCCTGTTTGGTGCCGTTTAGGATACCCTCGATGACAATATCTGCGAAACCGATTTGTTTGTTGTTTGACAAACCGTAGAGGTTGATCAGCAACCCACATTCACCTTCACCAGGTGTTGCCCCGGTGATATCGAAGTTGAAATTGGAGTAGTGGTTCACGTTATTTCGTTCTGGCTTTTCACCGGTAGCCAAGGTAACGGTTGTTCCGTCGGGATTCACCCATGTGAAATCAAGATTACCACCGTCTGTTCCGAAACGTGTGGATTTCAGAGAGACCTTTGTCGGTGTGAAGGTTAATCCAGGATACGGACGGATCATGAAACGGATGGCATTACTTTCATCAGCCTCTTTCTGCTGTTCGTTCGGGTTGAAGAGTGTCTGATAGTGGTCGATGCTGTTGTTGCTCCGACTGTGGATATTCAGGTTACTGCCATAGGTTACCTTGCTGCTCAGGAAGAACTCTTCCATCTCGCCAAACACTGCTTTCTGATCCTCAACACCCTGATCAAAGGGGAACGTGGCGGTCATCGCCTCGTTATCGATACCTGTCTTGATCTTTTCAATGGAGAAAAACGGAGTATAGCTGGCACCGTTAATGGTCAGCGTGGTGGCACCACCCTCATATTTAATGAAGGTGACGTTCTCTGTAGGGTTACTGCTGTTCCAACAGTTCTTGGCGGTCTGGAACTCCACCTTGTTCCCATTACCATCCTCATAGCTGGCATTCTGGTTTCCGTACTGACAGTTGCCGACACCGATCTTCACCGGTCCATCAACATGAATGATGGCTTGTGCCTTGGTCCATCCATGACTGTCATCATGAAAGATTCCTTTCACAATGACATTCGCTGAGGGATCATTTGCGGCCACTCGAGTCTGTGTGCCGTCATCAGCGATGGCAACACCGAATTCCAGTGCCACTCCTTCTGTGCGCTCTGAGGTTTGCAGCATGCTGCCTACCAGATTCACATAGACATCTTTCCATGTCCCGGCCATGGCAGCATTGACTGCAGACAGCCATAGCACCAGACATAAGATGCTGATTCTTCGTAATTGTTTGCTCATTGTTTTAAATCGGTTAGTGAATAAATATTATTTGTCTTAGCAGATTATGGATACAAAGATACATAAAATATGTGTATCTTTTACGTTTTTTTTGTTAATAGATGATAATTCGCTTAGTTTTGATTGCCTGGCCACGTTTTATCAAGAATAAAAAAAGGATTTGTCAACAGACAAATCCTTTTAAAAGTATCATTGAGGATGCACTTTATTTCTGCATCAGCTTCTTGCCATTTCTGATCACGACACCCTTGTAGCTGCTGTTAACACGCTGACCGGCGACGTTGAAAGCAGGAGCCGTAGTTTCTGTCTCTGCTTCTACACTGCTGATTCCTGCTGAGATATCAGAGCTGATCGGGGCAATCTCAATCTGTGAGTTATAGGGGATGATTACACCTGTTAGATTTGTCAGAGCTTGTCCTTCTTCGATGGCATATTTCAGTTTGAAATTGTCATAGATCTGCAGGGCCTTACTCTCGTCCGTATAGAATTTACTGCCGTCTTTGAACACAGTGATCGTGCCATTCAGTTTCACAAGGTCGGCTAAATGTGAAGCTGCATCTGCCACGTCGATGGCAACTGGCTCATAGGCAGAACCCACAGTGTGGGTGAGGGCAGAAGCATCGGTAACAGTCATCTGTGTCATGCCGTTATAGATACTGACTTTTCCTTCGATCGTTCCACCTAATGTCCAAGTGTTCTCAGCTCCAGCGAGTGCCTCTTGGTTGTAGAAACACATACCGCCGGTCTCGTCACGAACATAGACGCTTTTCTGGTCAGGACTGACGTATGTAATCTTGGCACCATCGAGCTTCAGTTTGGCCTCAGTGCCACCTCCCAATGCAGTGAATTCAGAAATGTTGTTGGCAACCGGTGTTGCCTCTGTGGTATAAGTACCCTTGGGATATACCCGAATCTGTACGAACTGGGTGTTGTGATTACTGGTAACCTTAATGCTGTAGATGGTACCGGCAGCCTGTTTGTCTGCGGCAATCTTATAGGCATTTTCTCCTTGAGCACCTGTCGTTTCTTCACTTACGGCTTCATCCCCGACGAATACATTCTGCTTGACAGAAGCCGATGCCTTTTCACGACCAACAGTCTCTATCGCTTCAACATCGAAGCTGAAGGCTGGTAGCGTAAGGGTGGCCCCTTGCTTACCGATCAGAAGATACTGGTCGGCAGCATAGTATCTGTAACCATTCCCTTCAGTACCTTCAAGCGAAATGGTGTACGTGCCATTCGTAAAGTCTTTCTTTTCAATGACCTTGGACTCCTCGGGAAAGCCCCATGCATTGCTTGTGAAGTCGAGGGTTACAATGTCTTGTGCATTCGCACCAGCTGCCATGAGAGTTATGGCGAAAAGAGTAAATAATTTTTTCATAAGCATATTCTATTAGTTAATAATAAATGTAAACTTTCGATGCAAAGATACAAAAAAACTCGCAAACCATCGTGAGGTTTGCGAGTTTTTTAAGTATTCTTTATCAACGGATAATGATTTTCCTGTTTCTCACCGTACCGTCAGTTTGTTTGATGACTTCGATATTGATACCCTTCTGAGGCTTGGCCTTTTTCTGACCCCCTATATTATAATAGGTACGCGAGGCACCTTGAACATCGAGCACCATCTCCACGGCCGTGTTCTCATTATTGATTAACTCACCTGTGATCTGGATGTTGCCAAACCCATAGTCCTTCATGTTCTTCGAACCGTCATCCTTCAGCTGTCCTAAGGCATAGATATGAATCACAAGGGAGCATTCACCCTCTGTTGCCTTGGCATTCGTGATGTTGAACGAATAACTGGAATATTTGGGATCGCCATTGTTCCTGTTTGGGGTCTCACCGGTAGTCAGTAGGGTCTCTCCGCCGGCATCCACCCATGTGGCATCGAACTTACCTCCGTCCGTTCCCATTCTCGAAGCAACGAACGATACCTTACTTGCCTTGAAGGAATAACCTTCTTTAGTCTGGATGATAAACCTCAGGGCATTCCCGTCGTTGGGTGCTTCCTCGTTGGGTACCAATGCCCGGATCTTTGTCTCCTTCACATTATCGAGGTTAGCAGTTCCGTTATACTCAAGGTTACTGCCCAGAGTAATATCATTGTTCACAAAATAGGTAGCGGTATTATCAGAAAATGATGCCTCTTCCTTGTTGCCGGAGTCAAATGCCCAGGTGATTTGTGCAACCGTACCTTCAGAAGGCTCTGGCTGGTCATCGTCGGAAGAGGGCTTTCCCGATGGAATCTCTACATAGGTGTAAGTGGGGTAGTATTCGTCCACCGGTGTCTCGGCATTCGTGTTGCCATCCTTCATGATGTCCTCCACCAGACTGTTCATATACACCTCCAGGTTGGTGTACCATTTCTTGTCACTGTCGAGGGTGTAGAGGGCTGCATCGTTGGCATCATTGGGATTCAATCCATTGGCGGTCTCCCAGATATCGGCAATACCATCGTTGTCGGTATCGAAGTCGGCGGGTCTGCTCACGCTCTCCAACTCATAAGTTCCCTGATCCTCCACTTTGTCAATGATGCCGGCTGTCTTTGCGATGGCTCCCATAAAGGTAGTTGTGCCACCTTCAGCCTCTTTCATATAACGGGCATCTACTTGATCGCGGTACAACGAGGCACCACCGTATTTCAGTACTTTCTGATAGGCATTCTTTGCTGTATGAGTGGTCACCGTGCCTGTCTCAACGGGCGCATCCATTTTCACACGGACATAGTCTTTGCCTCCGCTCTGGTAGTAGGTTACATTCTCACCATACAAGTGCTTCTCGTCGGGAATACATTTCTCCCCGTCAATGGTGGTGAGTCCGTTGTCGTAGATCACTCCTTGCCAGTCGTAGTTCTCTGGGTTGTTGGCAGCAGTGACGTAGTTTCCATGGATATAGTAGCGGCTGGCATACCCCATATAGGGAGAACCTGACGCATTACTGCTGGTGGCGACGCTCACCTGTGTCACCCTTGTCTTGTTCCTGGTACCAGGCCCCGCTTTGTAGTAGTTGTTCACCATGTTGATCTGGCCACCTCCTGTTCCTCCATAACAGCCGTTGCCATTTCCCCAGTTATACATCACACAGTTGCGGAAGTCAACGATTTCAGCTTGGATGGGATTGGCATATTTGGTCTTGTCGTAGGTGGCATAAGACTCTCCGTAGCGAGCGCCGCAGAAACGGGGTGAGCGGTTCTGCATGTGACAGAGGAAGTTATGGTGGAATGAGGCTCCTTTACCGCCCCATATACCGCCGTAACTATGCTCTCCCTTGCTATGTCCCGGGTTTGCCAGTGCTTCGCCCAGTGTGCACCACTGCATGGTGAAGTCTCTGTTATCGTAGAACGAAGCGATCTCATCGATGCTCCACGAGAAGGAGCAATGGTCGAGGATGATGTTGTTCTTCTCACGCTGCCAGGTGGCGTCAGCCCCATCGTCAACATCTCTTTCCTGTCCACGGCGGAAACGGATAAAGCGAATGATGTTATTGGCACCGGGACGTATGGTATAGTAGCGCAGTGTGATGCCGGGGTAGGGAGCTGTTTGTCCGGCAATGGTCGTGTTGTCACCAATCGACAGATTGGATGACAGGGCGATGACACCCGACACGTCGAACACGATGATCTTCTTGGCACTGCCTGAAACGGCTGCCCTAAAAGAGCCTGTACCACTGTCTTTCAGGTTCGTGACGTGTCTGACCTCACCGCCACGTCCTCCTGTCACATATCGTCCATGTCCTTCGGCTCCTGGGAAGGCCGGTGCTTGTTCCTGCGCCATGACGATCATGGAGCACAATACTATCATCAAGCTTGTAATAGATCTTTTCATATCGATTATTATTTGTGGAATGAATAGACATCGTATCCTAACTGCTCCATCTCCAAGCTGGCCCAGATGAACGGACCGACACCTTTTGCATCGTTATCGCGGATTGGCTCACTCAGGTAGTAAGCGAACGAGCCGTCACGTCTGCGGTTCTCTTTTACCTTGGGTGCTGCCTTTTGTACTGAAGGACTCATTCCCGGCCCTAATCCTGCCACAGCGCAGCATTGTGTAAGTGAGATCGTCTTGTCGGCATTTACACGGATGAAGTTGTCGATGATACCCTTGTAGGCTTTGATGCCGGCTTTGAGGTATTTCTCACCCACGTATCCTTTGTTATAGGCTTTCAGCAATACATAAGCGAACATAGAAGAGCAGGTACTCTCCAAGTAGTTACCCTCGCGCTTGGGCGAGTCCATCACCTGATACCACACTCCGCTCTCCTTGTCCTGCCACTTGATAACGGCATCGAGATCTTTCTTCAGCAGCTCGATCACTTCTCCACGACGGGAATAGTTCTCAGGAAGTGCATCGAGCAGTTCGATGAGAGCCATCGAGAACCATCCTTGGGCACGACCCCAGCAGTGTTGTGACAGTCCTGTCTCTTTATTGCTCCAGAACATATCGCGGTTCTCGTCGTAGGCATGACGATTCAATCCTGTCTTCGGATCCAGTGTGCGCTCATAAGTGATGCTGATCTGGTTCACCGCATCGTCGTAGATCTTATTGGCTTTCTTTGCCGACAGAAGATCGCGAGCGGTCAGGGCATAGAACGGCAGTCCCATGAAGATTCCGTCGAGCCACACCTGATAGGCATAGATAGCTTTGTGCCAATACACCTTGTCAGCCTTGGTGCGCGGCTGTTTTTTCAGTTGCTTCATCATGGTATTCATGGCCACGAGGTTCTTGGCTTCAGGATAGAGTTGATACATTCTTGTCACGAAATGACCGGTGCGGATATTGTCGAGGTTATAGTCGAGCAGGTTATAACCGCGGATCTCTCCTTTGGCATTAATCATCGTGTCGGTATATTCCTGACAGTAGTCCAGGATATCTTTGCCACCATATTTTAAATAGGTGTCGAGCATGCCTTCCAGTTCGATGCCCATCACATAGCTCCATTTGGGTTTTGAGGAGAAGTCGAGCAGGTATGACTTGGGCACGCGTTGCATCTCCGAGTAGGTTAACCACTCAGAATAGTGCTTGTAAGGTTTCTCGTTCAGTACCAATGAACCGTTCACAAAGAGGTTCTCGAAGTTCAGGTCCTGTGCCTTTCCGCTCAAGTAGAACGGACGGTCATATACACCTTCAAACTTACAGTTCTTCACATTGATATGGTTAACGGTATAAGCCAGGGAGTCAGCCTCGTATCCTACGATCATCACACCGTATTTGGATTTCTGGCATGTCACGTTCTCCATGTTCACGTTGCGTACTGTGGGGTAGAAGCCACGGCAGCATACCTCCTTCGGCTCGTAGTCGGTGTTAATCTTCAGTACCGCCTCCTTGCATTGTCCGACAGTGACGTTGCGGAAATAAATATTCTCGATAACGCCACCACGACATGAGTTGGTCTTGATGCGTAATACGCGGTCGAGGTTCGGTGAGTCCATCTGACAGTTCTCCACAAATACGTTCTGGCATCCACCGGAGATCTCTGAACCGATAACCACACCGCCATGACCGTCTTCCATCACGCAGTTACGGATAATAATATTCTTACTGGGAATACCTGCATAACGGCCTGTACTGCCGGCACGACCGTCAGCATTGCGACCACTCTTGATGGCGATGCAGTCGTCGCCGGTATGGAAGGTGCAGCCCTCAATGAGCACATTCTCACAACTCTCGGGGTCGCAGCCGTCGCCGTTGGGACCTTCGTTCCACACTTTCACGTTACGAACGATTACATTCTTCGAAAGCAGGGGGTGCATCACCCAGAACGGTGAACGTAACAGGGTAACTCCTTCGATGAGGATACCGTCGCATTGGTTGAGGTTGATGAGCTGTGGACGTAAGCCTTTGCCGGCACCGAACACACGCTGGTCCATATCCACACCGTCTTCGGCATATTTCAGCAGGTCGGCGCGACCGCCGGGGTTCTGCTGTTTCTCCGGTACGACGACATCGCGGCTCTTGGGGGTCTTTCCACTCATCAGCCACCATGTCTCGTCACTGCCGTTACCGTCGATGGTACCCTCTCCGGTGATAGCCACGTCTGTTTGCTGGTAGGCATAGATGAAAGGCTGGTAGTTCCAGCAGTCGAGACCCTCCCAGCGAGTAGGCACGTTCGGATACAGCTTACGGTCAAAGGCGAACAGCAGGGTGGCATTCTTCTCCAATACCAGGTTCACATGACTCTTCAGAACGATACCTCCCGTGTTCCATGTACCGGCGGGAACGATCACCTTTCCGCCTCCTGCCTTCGAACAGGCCTCGATGGCTTTGTTGATAGCCTTCTGGTTTTTGGCGGCATCGTTCACTTTCAAGGATGCACCATATTTGGTGATCGGAAAGGAGCGGTCGGCAAATTGCGGCTCACGGATACTTTGTTCGATTTGCTTGTAAGTCGTCTCCCACACGGAAGCCATCATGGTCAGTGGGAAAAGCATAGCAATTAGAATAGATTGTAGTCTGTTCATGACTTGATTTGTTTTTGATTTGTTTTGTAATTTTGGATGCAAAGATACTAATAATCCTATAATAATAGGTGCGTAAAATGTTAAAAAATGAAGATTTTTACGTAAACGTTTGGATTATTCGTCAGAATGTTCTATATTTGCAACATCTCATTTTATCATGGTTTCGATTTTTTAATTTCATTACGAAACTTCAAGAGGTTGACTACGTCCTGTAGCCAACCTCATTTTTTGTGCCTGACGAAAAGAGCGATGCTTCACGCACCGCTCTTTCACCTAATAAACTTATATAATAATACACGTACGGTTAGATAATTTCTATCCTTACAGTCATGCCCCAAACAGACAGAATCTGCCTAAAGCCACTCATCCCTGTCATGACAGGACTTAATCAATTATTTTGGTTGCCGTCATCCCTTACATCGAGGGAGTGGGCGATAAACATAAGGCAGGTCTTCTGACTTTGTTCCACCCGCAAGCACCTTCCCGTCAATGTGACAGTGGCTTCTTGCTTGTGGGCATAATGGAACTCACAGCTGCGGGACAGTTGGAGACTTTCACTCCATTCCCTTTTTAATCGCGCCGAAGCGAACCTTAGTGATTGCAAAATTAATCATTTTTGTGGAATCTGCCAAGAAAATGAAGATTTTTTTACCAGAAACTTGCACAATTCATCAATTCTCCTTATCTTTGCCAACGAATAAGTAAAATTAAAATCAAATGCCTATCGAAACATTGTTACTTCAATAACAAATAAGACAGAGGAATGAAGAATCTGAATGGTATGACCGACGAGGAGTTGGCCTTATCTTATGTTGGAGGAAACAATAAAGCATTTGATTTGCTGCTCTCACGCACTCAGTCAAAGCTCTTTTCATACATCCTTTTCGTGGTACACGATCAGGATCGGGCGAATGATGTCTTCCAGGAGACTTTTGTCAAGGTGATCACCAAGTTGCATCAGGGGAAATACACCAACAGCGGTAAGTTCTCTGCATGGCTCATGCGAATTGCCCATAACGTGATTATGGACTGGTACAGGGATCATCGCTCGGAGAACATTGTGGAACCGAACGAGGAGAACGACCTGTCGAATATCTCTTCAAAGGATTTGTTAGAGACGAACATTGAGAGCGAGTATGTCAACACGCAGGTGATGAGCGACGTGACACGTATCATGAACCAACTGCCGCCCTCACAGCGTGAGGTCGTCTATATGCGCTTCTATCAGGATATGTCGTTCAAGGAGATTGCCGAGACTACTGGTGTGAGCATCAACACCTCTTTAGGCCGCATGCGCTATGCGGTCATGAATATGCGCAAGATGGCCAAGGACCATCAGATGAGCTTGCAGTTAGAGATGTAAGATCAGAGGGCTTTCAGCTCGCGGATGGTCTGATACGGATCTTTGGCTTTGAACACATAGCTGCCGCTCACCAGTACATCCACCCCGGCTTTCACCAAACGGGGGGCTGTCTCTTCCTGCACACCACCATCTACCTCTATCAGCGCATCCGATCCTGAGCGGGTGATCAGTTCTTTGAGACGCACTACTTTCTGAATGGTGTTCTCAATGAATTTCTGTCCTCCGAAACCAGGATTCACGCTCATGAGCAGTACCATATCCACATCACGGATGATATCCTCCAATACGCAAACAGGTGTGGAGGGGTTCAGGGTGACGCCCGCTTTCATTCCGGCGGCGTGGATCTCTTGGATGGTTCGGTGCAGATGGGTACAGGCCTCATAGTGCACGTTCATCATCATGGCACCGATCTTTGCCGTCTGTTGGATATACTGTTCCGGGTGAACGATCATGAAATGCACGTCAAGTGGCTTCCTGCATGCCTTGGCCACAGCCTCTAAGACAGGGAATCCAAAAGAGATGTTCGGAACGAACACACCGTCCATGATATCCATGTGGAGCCAGTCAGCCTCACTGTTGTTAATCATATCCACATCGCCTTGCAGGTTGATGAAGTTGGCTGCCAAGAGCGATGGAGAAACCAATGTTGCCATTACGTTGTTACTTTAATGAATTAGTTCAGACAATAAGTGGGGCATTGCCCATAGCGTTTGATTGTGTTATATGCATAGGCTATATGCCGGATGAGGTTGAGCGTCTTCTCTGACGGTCTGATGTTCTCTTCTTGTGTAAAATGCTGCATAGGCGGATTTTGTTTGTTATACCTTATTATATTAATACTGTCAAACCATCACGATGGGTGGTTTTTATTATACTAACGTAGATGTCTTCCGTTTATTACGCGTTTCTCATTTTTTTTTAATCTTATACACGGTAGATACCAAGCGAATAACATGTTAGTGGGATCATAGAAGGAATACTTGCTGTAACAAAACAATTTGTTTTGTACTTCAAAAGACGTCAGTTTGAGAAGAAAAAACCGTCTTCTTAGAGAACAAAACAATTTGTTTTGTACTTTATAGTTCCTGCTTTTGGATGCCGAGTATCGTGTTCTTAGATGCCGAGTATCGTGTTCTTAGATGCCGAGTATCGTGTTCTTGGATGCCAAGTCTCGTGTTCTTGATTACCAGCCATTGTGTTCTTGGATGTTGAGTATCGAGTTTATGGATATCAGCCATCGTGATTCGTTCCTATCAATTTTTTGTATTTGAGATAAAAAAGTTGGCAAAAAGTTTGTGGAATCGAAGAAAATGTGTAAATTTGCAGCCGTAAACAATAATTGTTATCAAAATGAAGAAGAACGTATTCGCAGCATGGTGGTGGCGCTACTCAAGATTGTAACAGTCGTGAGCAACGTTGCCGTGTGGATACATTTAAGATATCAAAAGGCCTGCCGTTCTTACGACAGGCCTTTTTTCATGGTAATGACTTGCAAAATGAAATAAACACTAAAAAAGGAGAAAGATGGAAATGAAAGAGATCTTGAACAGGGTGCTGAATCACGAGGAACTGTCGCGTGAGGAGATGAAAGACATCCTGGTAGGAATTACAAAGAGTGAGTTCCCCAACGAGCAGATTACCGCGTTGCTCACAGCCCTCCAGATGCGTGGCATCACAGTGGACGAGCTGTTGGGGTTCCGTGATGGAATCTTGGAGACAGGTGTACCAGTGCCTTTGGATTGCGACCGATATATCGATGTGGTTGGAACAGGCGGTGACCGGAAGAACACGTTTAATATCTCCACCACCAGCTGTTTCGTGATCGCAGGTGCCGGCTACAAGGTGGCCAAACATGGGAACTATGCGGCCACCAGTACGAGCGGAGCCTCTAACGTGATTGCCCATCATGGTATCAAGTTCTCTGATGACATTGACCAGTTGAACCGAAGTATCAACGAGTGTGGTATTGTCTATCTCCATGCACAGCTGTTCGCTAAGGCGATGAAGTTTGTCGGACCGATCCGCAAAGCCCTGCAGTTTCCCACCTGTTTCAACCTGCTGGGTCCGATCGTCAATCCCTCACAGCCACAGTGCCAGCTGTTGGGAGTGGCCAATCTCGACCAGATGCGCCTGTATAGTAATGTGTACCAGAAGATTGGAATCGACTATGGTATCGTGAACAGCATCGACGGGTACGACGAGATCTCCCTCACCGGTGACTTCAAGGTAACCACCAACAACTATGAGCGTATCTTCAAGCCACAGGATTTAGGCTTTGAGATCGCCAAGCCAGAAGAACTGGTAGCCGGTGCCAATGAGGATGAGGCTGCCGCCATCTTCGACAGTGTGCTGGAGAACCGTTGTCTGCCGGCGCAGAAGAATATCGTGTTAGCCAATGCGGCCTTCGGTATCCAGGTGCTGGAAAAGGGCCGGAAAAGCATTGAGGAGTGCATCGCCATCGCCCGTGAGAGTATTGACAGCGGTCGTGCGTTGAACACCTTCAAGAAGTTCGTGGAACTGAACAGCTGACAGACAGAATAAGGAATGTGGAATAAAACAGAAAGTGATGAAAGACGTGCTTGATGAGATTGTGGCATGGAAACGTGTCGAACTGGAACGCCTGAAAGAGGTGATGCCTCCCCATTCCTTGTATGTCAAGGTAGAGGAGCTGATACAGAGTGGTGACAAGCAACCTTCCATGCGACGGTCGCTGATGACTTCAGACAGTGGGATCATCGCGGAGTTTAAACGGAAGAGTCCTTCGAAGGGATGGATCAAGGAGTCGGGTAGGGCAGAGGAGATCCCTTTGTCGTACCAGCAACATGGAGCCGCAGCCCTGAGTATTCTCACCGACGAGCATTTCTTCGGAGGCAGTGACCGTTTTATTGTCAAGGCACGACAGTCGGGCGTCACCCTTCCTGTCCTCTATAAGAATTTCGTCATCGATGAGTACCAGCTGTTCCAGGCCCGTCTGTGCGGTGCTTCTGCCGTGTTGCTGATTGCTGCCGATCTGCGTGTGGAGGAGTGCAGACACCTTCTTCATCTGGCTCATGAGTTAGGGATGGAGGTCTTGTTAGAGATACATTGTGAGGAGGAACTCGACTATATAGCATTGGAACCTGATATGTGTGGCGTTAACAACCGGAATCTGGGTACGTTCGTCACCGATGTCAACAATTCGTTCCGTCTTGCAGAGCTTTTACCGAAAGATATCTGTAAAGTCAGCGAGAGCGGTATCTCCTCTCCCGATACGGTGAGAGTGTTGCGACAGACTGGTTTTAACGGCTTCCTGATTGGTGAGAACTTCATGCGGGCAGCAGATCCCGGTGTGGAACTGAAATCATTTATAGAAAAGATATGATCATAAAGGTATGTGGCATGCGCGAGCCGGAAAACATACGCGCCGTAGCTTCGTTAGACATCGACCTCATGGGGTTCATCTTCTATCCCAAGAGCAGTCGGTATGTACAGATGATCTCCTCAAAGGCGGGCATTATTCCCGATTACTCCGTGGAGCGACTGAGAGGGTTGAAAGCGAAAAACGGAGAGAACGAGACAGCGAAGGTTGGGGATCCTGTCGATGCTGATGCCCTGCCTGCCAGAGTCGGTGTGTTTGTGGATGACATGCCACAGAACATCGTTATCCGGGTGTATAACTACAGTCTCGACTACGTTCAGTTGCATGGGGATGAGTCGCCGGTCATGATCGAGAACCTGCGGCGCACCCTTGATCCCGACATTGCTCCGAAAATAAAGATCATCAAAGCACTCAGCATACGGTCGGAAGAGGATGTCAGACGATGGCGTGACTACAAAGGCTTAGTCGATCTGTTCCTGTTTGATACACCTACTGAGGGCTACGGGGGCAGTGGCGAGAAGTTCGACTGGACGGCATTGGAGGCTTACGACGGTGATGTGCCTTTCCTCTTGAGTGGCGGCATCGGTCCTGCTGATGCGGAGCGAATCAAGTCATTCAAGCACCCACAGTTTGCCGGCATCGACCTGAACAGTCAATTTGAGACGGCTCCTGGCGTGAAGGACGTGGAGCTATTACGGACATTTATAGCAAAAATACGAAATGAACAAAATTAACCAACTATTTGCAGAACAGCGTCAGACAGGACGTAAACTCCTGTCGTTGTATTTCTGCGCAGGCTGTCCTACCCTTGAGGGTACAGCTGAGGTCATCAAGACCTTAGAGCGGCGGGGCATCGATATGATTGAGGTGGGTATCCCCTTCAGCGATCCCCTTGCCGACGGCCCTGTCATCCAGAGTGCCGGTACGGTGGCTCTAAAAAACGGGATGACACTCACCAAGCTCTTCGATCAACTGAAGAGCATTCGGGAAGAGGTCTCCATCCCTTTGGTGATGATGGGCTATCTGAATGTGATCATGCACTATGGTATCGAACGTTTCTGTCAGAGTTGTGTGGAGTGTGGTGCTTCTGGGATGATCATACCCGATCTTCCCTTTGCCGATTATCTGAGTGAAGTGAAGCCCATCGCCGACAAATACGATCTCCGGGTGATCATGATGATCACGCCTGAAACCAGTGAGGAGCGGATCCGTTTCATCGATGAGCACACCGATGGCTTCATCTATATGGTCAGCTCCGCCAGTATCACTGGGGCACAGAGCAACTTCGATGATGCCAAACAAGCTTATTTCCGTCATATCAACGGCATGAATCTCAGGAATCCGAGAATGATCGGTTTCGGTATCAGTAATAAACAGACCTTGGAGAGTGCGCGCAGCAACGCTGCCGGAGCCATCATCGGATCGAAGTTCGTCACTTTGTTGAATGAGGCTGATGGAAATGTCGAACAGGCCATGGACCGGCTCTATGCGGCACTGGAGGCTTAAAGAAAGGAAAAGAGAAAAGTTGAAAAAGTGAAGAACCATGACACTGAAAGAGTTTCTGAATGAGGGTGACGTGTTCGCCAAGGAGAGTGGGGCACGTATCACAGAGATCAAGGAGGGCTATGCACGGGCAGAGATGACGGTGACAAAGCATCACCTGAATGCCGGAGGTGTTTGTCAGGGAGGTGCGCTGTTCACGTTGGCTGATTTGGCTTTTGCCGCTGTCTCCAACAGCAGGGGTAAACTTACCTTTGGCCTGGAGAATACCATCTCCTTCCTGCACAGTGCTTTCGAAGGTGATACGCTCGTCGCTGAGGCCACGGAGACACTGAACCACCATAAGATTCCTTATTGTGAGATAAAAGTAAAGAACCAACATGGTGACCTGATCTGTGTGATGACGGGCTTGGCCTACCGCAAAGAGAAGGTCGTGTTATATGACAGTTTAGCGTAATGAGTACAATGAAAGAGAGTTTCTTGGTTGACGAGAGGGGATATTACGGTGACTTTGGCGGTGCCTATATCCCGGAGATTTTATATAAATGTGTGGAAGATCTGCGCAAGGCTTATCTGCCAATCATCGAGAGTGAGACATTCAAAAAGGAATACCACCAGTTGCTGAAAGACTATGTGGGGCGCCCCTCACCGCTGTACTTCGCTCGTAGGATGAGTGAACAATATGGCTGTCAGCTCTACCTGAAGCGGGAAGACCTGAACCATACGGGAGCGCACAAGATCAACAATACCATCGGACAGATCTTGATGGCGAAACAGATGGGGAAGAAGCGTATCATCGCGGAAACGGGAGCTGGACAGCATGGTGTGGCAACGGCAACGGTATGCGCCTTGATGAACATGCAGTGTGAGGTGTTTATGGGGGCCACTGATGTGGAACGACAGCATACAAATGTGGAACGGATGAAGATGCTCGGTGCTACGGTACATCCTGTCAGGACGGGAAACATGACGTTGAGTGATGCCTGTTCCGAGGCTATCCGCGACTGGTGCTGTCATCCCTCAGACACATTCTATATTGTCGGTTCTACCATGGGGCCACATCCCTATCCTGATATCGTGGCACGTATGCAGAGCGTGATCTCTGAGGAGATCAAATGGCAGCTGCAGGAGAAAGTGGGACGTGACTATCCTGATTATCTCATTGCCTGTATCGGTGGCGGCAGTAATGCTGCAGGTACCATCTATCATTACATCGATGATGAGCGGGTGAAGATCGTGCTGGCTGAGGCCGGCGGACAAGGTATCGATACAGACCGCACTGCGGCTACGATGCATCGTGGCACCGTAGGCATCCTTCATGGCTCGAAGATGTTGGTGATGCAGACCCCCGATGGACAGATTGAGGAGGCTTTTACCATTTCTGCGGGACTTGACTACCCCGGGGTGGGACCCATGCACTGTAACATGGCAGTGAAAGGCCGGAGCAAAGTGCTGGCCATCAATGATGATGAGGCGATCCGTGGTGGCTATGAACTGACCCGTCTGGAGGGTATCATCCCAGCTATAGAGAGTGCCCATGCCATTGCTGCCCTTGAGAAACTCAGCTTCCAGCCCGACGACGTGGTGGTGCTGACGGTCAGCGGACGGGGTGACAAGGATATAGAAACCTATTTAAACCATCACGACTATGTATCATAACCAGTCATGTAACAGATTCTGTTATGTCACTCAGAGTACAACGATTCTCGGTGACCTCTACACACCGGTGGGTGTCTATCTCTCTTTGCGTGACCTCTATCCACAGAGTGTTCTGATGGAGAGCTCCGACTACCACGATTCGAACAACAGTCGGTCGTTCATCGGTATCCATCCCATGGCCAGTGTGGCTATCAGTCATGGGGAGAGTGTCTGCACCTTCCCAGATGGCAGTGTGAAACGCCATGCCGTGGGAAAGGAGTACCGCTCCGACCATGCTATCAACGACTTCCTCCAACACTTCGAAGTGAACGGTGATAGTGCCGACTACTGCGGACTGTACGGATATACCTCGTTCAATGCCGTCCGTTACTTCGAGGATATTCCTGTGAAGGATGAGACAATGGAGAAAAACGATGCACCGGATATGTACTATATCCTTTACCGTGACATCATTGTCTTCGATCACCATAACAGTAAGATAACCCTCATCACCCTGCAACCCTCTGCCGTCTCTTCTCCTTCGGAGGGAGGATCTGGTGCTGTCACCTCCTCTCCCCTCGATGAACTTCTGAAGGCGATGAACCGTACCCGGGGCAAAACCTACGACTTCCACCCTGTGGGGGATCCCCTTTCTACACTCACCGACGAGCAGCACAAGGCGAATATCCGGAAGGGTATCCAACACTGTCTGCGGGGCGATGTCTTCCAGATCGTCCTCTCCCGGCGTTTTATCCAACGGTATGAAGGCGACGACTTCAAACTCTATCGTGCCCTGCGGAGTATCAATCCCTCACCTTATTTATTCTATTTCGACTTCGGCGGCTTCCGAATCTTCGGCTCTTCCCCAGAGACTCATTGCCGAATAGAGAAAAATGAGAACGGGGAGTATGTGGCTTTCATCGACCCGATAGCCGGTACGACACAACGCACAGGACATCCGGAACAGGATAGGGAAAATGCTGAGTATCTGCGCAATGACCCGAAAGAGAATGCTGAACATGTGATGTTGGTCGATCTGGCACGTAACGACTTGTCACGGAATTGCCACCATGTGAAGGTCGATTTCTACAAAGACTTGCAATACTACAGTCATGTCATCCACCTCGTCTCACGTGTCAGTGGTACACTCGACAAGGGAGCCGATCCCATCAAGGCTTTCATCGACACTTTCCCCGCCGGCACGTTGTCGGGTGCTCCCAAGGTGCGTGCCATGCAGCTGATCTCGGAATACGAACCCCACAACCGGGGGGCTTACGGGGGATGTATAGGCTATATCGGATTCAACCGGGCACTGAACCAGGCCATCACCATCCGAACCTTTGTGAGCCGGAATGGTGAACTGTGGTTCCAGGCAGGCGGTGGCATCGTGGCCAAAAGCAACGAGGACTATGAATTACAGGAAGTAAACAACAAATTAGGTGCGCTCCGGCGTGCCATCATGACGGCAGAGAAATTATGAAGATAGTAATCATAGACAACTATGACTCGTTTACTTATAATTTGAGTCATTTGTTGAAAGAGTTAGGGGCAGAGGTGACAGTCTGCCGTAACGATCAGTTCGAACTGTCGCAGCTGGAGTGTTTCGATAAAATTGTGCTGAGTCCGGGACCGGGCATTCCTGCTGAGGCAGGACTGTTGCTTGACGTAATCCGTACTTATGCAGGGCGTAAGCCCATACTGGGTGTCTGCTTAGGTCATCAAGCTATCGGTGAGGTGTTCGGCGGAAAACTGGAGAACCTCTCCGATGTGTTCCATGGAGTGGCTACCGTGGGTACGGTACTGAAAAATGATACGTTGTTTGCTGGTTGTCCTACCCGTCTTACCATGGGGCGTTACCACTCTTGGGTGGTATCCCGTGAGTCATTTCCTGCCTGTCTGGAAATCCTTGCTGAGAGTGATGAAGGTCAGATCATGGCACTGCGCCATCGCGACTATGATATTCATGGCATCCAGTTCCATCCCGAAAGTGTGCTGACTCCCGATGGCCGTACCATCCTCAGTAATTGGCTGGGTCGTTAAAAAATATTCATGGAGTTGGTTGCTGATTTGAATATAAAGCATTATCTTTGCACTGTCTATCAATAATAACCATGAGAAAATTTCTACTTACCTTGATGCTGTTGACAGCAACGTTCTGGGCGACAGCCGATGATTTTGAGAATGCAACACTCGCAGTGAAGAATATGGGACTGGGATGGAACTTAGGTAACACCCTCGATGCCCATGATGGAGACCATGGCTCTCGGATAACCGACGTGGTGAAGGCCGAGACCTATTGGGGACAGCCTGTCACTAAACCGGATCTGATGGTGATGATGAAAGAGGCTGGCTTCGGTGCCATCCGTGTGCCTGTCACTTGGTATCCCCACATGGATAGTAACGGAAAGGTGGATGATGCCTGGATGAAAAGGGTGCATGAGGTGGTTGACTATGTGCTCGATGCCGGTATGTACTGTATCCTGAACGTTCATCACGATACTGGAGCCGGGAATACTGCCTGGCTCATTGCCGATGAGACAGTGTATAACAATACGAAAGAGAGATACGAGAACTTGTGGAAGCAGATCGCTGTGGAGTTCAAGGACTACGGGGAACGCCTGCTCTTCGAGAGCTACAACGAAATGCTCGACAGCAAACGCTCTTGGTGTTTCTCTTCGTTCAATACTACGAACAGATATGATGCTGCTATTGCGAAGTCGGCTTACAGTGCTATCAACAGCTATGCACAAAGCTTCGTCAACGTGGTACGTGCCACAGGTGGAAATAATGCCTGCCGTAACCTGGTGGTGAATACCTATGGTGCATGTAGCGGCAGCGGTACATGGAACACGCATCTGACCGACCCGCTGAAGGAGATGAAACTTCCCCAGGACAATGTGCAGAACCACTTGATCTTTGAAATTCATTCCTATTTAGACGTAACAAATTTGTCGAACGTGAAAAAGGAAGTGGATGACATGATTACCAAATTGAATAACCACTTGGTATCGAAAGGGGCGCCTGTGATCTTTGGGGAATGGGGAACGAGTAATGTTGATGCAGGCACCGACTACATTGACCGTCGTGAGAATATGATTGCCTTTATGCGCTATTTCATAGAGAAGTGTAAGGAGAATCATATCGGTACATTCTACTGGATGGGGCTCTCCGACGGAATGCCGAGATCTCTTCCTGCCTTCCAGCAACCAGACTTGGTGGAGGCAATGACGCAGGCTTTCTATGGCGACAGTTTCCAGGCGATGATTCCCACCGTGGATGATTATGAGTTAAGCTATACGGTCAATTATAATGGACAATGGCAGGAACTGAACCTTGTCAATAGCGAGATCGTAACGAATGATTATCAGAGTATTACCGTTGAGTTGGGAGAGGTGCCTGCCAATGATCTCCTGCAGGTGAAGGTGTATGGTGCCAGTGATGGAAAAGAAACCTATCAGCCGGTGTCCTCGTCCAGTTTGTCAACAACAGTCACCTTCGATGCCTCAAAACTGGGCACGAAGATTCGACGTGTCACGTTACAATATACCAAGTCACAGGCCTACGCTATCGGAGTGAAGCGGGTGATCCTGACAAAAAAAGACGGTACGGAGCAGGAGATGACTCCCAGTGTGTTCTGGGGTTGTAGTCTCTCCGTGGAGGCACAGAGGAAAGCAACTGGTATTGTGTCACCTGTATGGAATGCGGTGGATGACCATGTTGACGGCAACGTCTATAACCTGTCAGGACAGCGGGTCGCTCATCCTTCGAAGGGTATCTATATCTATAAGGGAAGGAAATATGTGGTGAGATGAGTGTGGTGAGCCACTCTCGTCTCGTCTATTCCATCTTCTGACAGCACCAGCGGGTTACCTTCATCATGACGGCCATACCGGGAATCTCCTTGAGAAGGTAGTATTTGCCGCTGGAGCGAACCAAACGACCGGATAGACCTTTCAGTGGACCGTGTGTCACCATCACACGGTCCCCTTTCTTTAGTTTTGCCTCATCCTCACTGAGGTATTTTTTCAAGAGGAGCTCGGGGTTGCACATAATCATGAACTCCTGCATCTGACGGGCCGGAATCTGATAGAATATGCTACTGCCACGGGTCTTACGGATGATGTAGAAATGACCTTTGTAGCGTTGCTCCATCAGTTCCTGCAGCAGCTTGTCAGTCATGGTCTTCTTGATGAAGATCAGATTGGAGACTACAGGACGCAGCTCATGACGGCGCTTCCCCTTACGGTCGATGAAAACAACATCTTGAATGGGGAAAAACGATTCTACGTCATTCGCAATCAGATAATCAGCCATTTCCTTGGGGCGCAGACCGAAAAGCTGAACACCGAACCATGGGGTGGTGTCGCTGTCGTTCAATGCGCTCTCATCATATATGGGCTTCTCATCCTCCTCATCAATATGATTTAATTTCTCGTCTTTCATCTCTTATCTCTCTTCTCAAAACTCACTGGTAAAGTGGAATCTGATGTGCTCAAAGTCCTGCTGGGCCATCTGCAGTACATAGCCGGAGTCGGCTAAGAACACATCGCGCCCGTCTTTGTCCTTGGCCATATATTGGTATTTGCGTTTCTTGAAGGCCTCCAGCTCTTTCTCATCATCCGCCTCTATCCAGCATGCCTTGTACAGATGGACAGGCTCCCAGCGGCATTTTGCATTATACTCGTTCTCCAAACGGTACTGGATCACCTCGAACTGTAACTGTCCCACCGTTCCGATAATCTTGCGGTTATTGAACTGGTTGACAAACATCTGGGCCACTCCCTCGTCCATCAGCTGATCGATACCTTTGTTCAGCTGCTTGGCTTTCATCGGGTCATCATTCTCGATATATTTGAACATCTCGGGAGAGAAGGAGGGCAGACCGCGGAAATGCAACTGTTCTCCCTCTGTCAGGGTGTCACCGATCTTGAAGATACCATTGTCGGGCAATCCGACAATATCACCTGGATAGGCTTCCTCGATGGTACTCTTACGCTGGGCCATGAACTGGGTAGGCGAGGAGAAACGAACGGTCTTGCCCTGACGTACCAATAAATAAGGCTGGTTTCGCACGAACTTACCACTGCACACCTTACAGAATGCAATACATGAACGGTGGTTCGGGTCGATGTTTGCCGTGATCTTGAAGATGAAGCCGGTGAATTTCTGCTCCTCTGGATCCACCATACGTTCCACAGCCTTGGTAGGGCGGGGACTGGGGGCAATCTCCACGAAGCAGTTTAACAACTCCTGTACACCGAAATTGTTCAGGGCTGAGCCGAAGAAAACGGGGGCAACCTCCGCACTGCGGTAGGCCTCCACGTCAAACTCTGGATAAACACCATCCACCAGTTCAAGATCCTCGCGTAACTTCTCTGCATCTTGTTCTCCAATCACATCATCAACATACAGGTGACTACTCCCCTCGCCCGTTGGAGAGGGGTTGGGGGTGAGGCTTACCTCCACCTTCTCCGTCACTCGTTGCTTGTCGGGAGTGAAGAGGTCGAGCTTGTTCTCGTAAATGTTATACACACCTTTGAATTTCGCACCTTGGTTGATAGGCCACGACAAGGGGCGTACCTTGATTTCCAGTTCTTGCTCCAGCTCATCCAAGAGGTCAAAAGGATCGCGCCCTTCACGATCCATCTTATTGATGAAGATAATAACTGGCGTGTTCAGCATCCTACAGACATTCATCAGTTTTCGTGTCTGTGCCTCCACACCTTTCGCCCCATCGACAACGATAATGGCAGAGTCAACGGCTGTCAGCGTACGGTAAGTGTCTTCGGCGAAGTCTTGGTGTCCCGGGGTGTCGAGGATATTCACCTTATATTCTATACCTGACTCCTCTGGGGTGTAGTCGAACTCCATCACAGAGGTGCTTACCGAGATACCACGTTGCTTCTCGATATCCATCCAGTCGGAAGTGGCGGTCTTCTTGATCTTGTTACTCTTCACGGCACCCGCCACCTGTATCTGTCCTCCAAACAGCAGGAACTTCTCCGTAAGAGTGGTCTTACCGGCATCGGGGTGCGAGATGATCGCAAATGTCCTTCTTCTTTCTATCTCTTGATTCATATCCTTTCTTTGTATTTGGAACTATATTATTAGGCACGGATTAACACGGATTAAACACGGATTATTCGTTGACAAACAGGGGTTAAGCACAGGGATGTTGTGTAACCCTAAACCATGTATCTCTTCTACAATCATATCCGGCACATAATGACCTACGATGTCACCTTTGTAAAAGACATCGATAGCCTTTTGGCATTCACATCTGATACCTGCTTTAGTCAATTCTTTATATAAAGCATTACCATACACAGCCTCAAGAAAACCGAATCCTAACACCCGATGAACTTCATGGGCTGCTTTGATGATAGTGCTTGTCGTTTCTTCGTAAAGCATCTGATAATCAGTGTTTAATCCGTGTTAATCCGTGCCTAAAAATTACTCGTTCAACTTGGCAATACACGCTTCGAGGCTCTCTTCCCAGTAGGGGATGTCGAGGCCAAAGGTGGCTTTGATCTTCGTCTTGTCAAGCACGGAGTAGTGCGGACGGTTGGCTGGAGTGGGATATTCCTCTGTGTGCAAAGGACTCACCCGACAGCTTGTGATGCCGGCAATGCGGTGGATGGCTTTCGTGAAATCGTACCAGCTGATCACACCTTCATTGGAGAAATGATATACTCCTGGAATGATACCTTTGTTGATGATGGTCATGATAGCGACTGCTAAGTCACGGGCATACGTCGGCGTACCGATCTGATCGAAGATCACGCCCAGCTGTTCCTTCTCCTTACCCAAGCGGATCATCGTCTTCACGAAGTTATTCCCAAAACTGCTGTACAACCATGCCGTACGGATGATGACACTGTTCTTGCAGAATTTCTGCACGCCCAGCTCCCCTGCAAGTTTCGTCGATCCATAGACACTGTCCGGGCACGGCGTGTCGGTCTCCACGTATGGAGTATGCTTCGTTCCGTTGAACACGTAGTCGGTGGAGATCTGGATCATCCATCCACCCCGTTTCTCTACGGCTGCAGCCAGATAGGCGGGGGCCACGGTGTTCAGACTGGTACACAGCTCCTTGTTGTCTTCTGCCTTATCCACGGCAGTGTAGGCAGCACAGTTCACGATACCGTCGATCTTCTTCTCTGCCACGAACTGTTCCACGGCCAACTGGTTCGTGATATCCAGCTCTGCCACGTCGGTGTTATACCAGGTATGCTGTGTATTCTCTTTCTCAAGCAACTGCATCTCGTTGCCGAGTTGGCCGTTACAGCCAGTAATCAATATCTTCATAAGCTTATTCGAATTCTAATCCTTCGTTTTTGTCTTTCTGATAATAGTCGCTGAGCATCCCGATGAAGGTGGTGATCTCCTTGATGGCATGCAAAGTGTTCTGACTGATCTCTTTCTTCTGCAGACGGAGCATCATCACGCCATACAAGGCATTGAAACAGGTCTCGATTTCACTCTCCTGTCTCCCATCTCCTGTCTCCTGTCTCCCGTCTCCTGCCTCCTGTCTCCTGCCTCCTGTCTCCTGTCTCCCGTCTCCTGTCTCCCGTCTCCTGTCTCCTGTCTCCTGCCTCCTGTCTCCCGTCTTCTGCCTCAGTTCCACAATAAACGGCAGAACTTTGTAGTACTCACTGTTGTAGAAAGGGAACTTACTGCTGGAGAGCAGCTGGGCGTTCAGCTCGACAAGTTGCTGCAAGACAATCTGGTTGATTTGCAGGTGTCCACCTTCCCGACAGCCTTCCTGGTTCATCATCCTCAGCAGGTCGCCATACCAGTCGGTCATCTCCTCCTTCTGCTCATCGGTATAGTCGAACCGCTCGATATATTCCCGCCGGATCCTGCTCAGTGAACAGTCGTAGGCACGTATCAAGTCCTCTACCTGCCACATATACAACAGGTATTCGGCAATATTCTTCTTTCTTAACTCCTGGGATACAAACATAATAAACGCTTAAAATGAACTGTTAACGAAGAACTGTTAATAGTGCGGCAGCTGATACAGGTTAAACACCGTACCGAAGAGAACGATGAGGGAAAAGATAATCACGATGGAACCAATTACCTTATTAATAATAAGGATGCCACTCGTATCGAAGATTCCACGGATCTTGTCCACCAACCAGGTCAGACCATACCACCACAGCAACGCACCAAACGGGATGCTCAGATAACCCAGACACATCTCGATGGGGTGGTTGGGTACTACGAACGTAAACTGGGCGTACATGGCGATGAAGAGGAAGATGATCAGGGGGTTGGAGAAGGTGACGAAGAATGCCGTCACCGCGTTATGGACCAGTGATCCTTTCTGTTTGCCGCTCACATGCATGTTCTTCATGGGATCGCTGCGGTAGCAATAGATACCGAAACAAAGCAACATGATACTGCCGAACACCTGCAGCAGGTATTGATAGTGGGCGTTGTTGATCATGTCCATGACAAACGACATACCGAAACCGGTGATGAGTGCATAGATGATGTCGCTCACGGCGGCACCGATACCTGTCACAAAGCCATACCACCGTCCTTTGTTCAGCGTTCGCTGGATACACAGAATACCTACTGGTCCCATCGGTGCACTGGCGATGATCCCGATCAGTATTCCCTTGAATACCAGATTTACTATGTCAATATGAAACGCAAATGGCATATCGGCTGCAAAGTTACGAAAAAACGAGTGCAGAACAAAACAAATTCATTTGTTTTTTATGCCGAGTGCATTGTAACTTCGCGATTTTATCGCCAAGTTACGAAAAAACGAGGGAATAGCCAATCGTTTTTAAAGGTAATCTACGAAATTTTGTTAAATGAAGGAAATAACTCCCCTTGCTAACGGGCAGAATAATAACTTTTTCCTTATCTTTGCATAATGAATCAACGGGATTCTATAACCTATTCGAAGAAAGAAATATTCTAACAACTAAAAACAATACGAAAGATGAATAATCAAACAGAGATGAAGCCGTATGTGATCGGCTTGGATTTAGGAGGTACGAACTCCGTGTTCGGTATCGTTGACACCCGTGGTGAGATCAAGGCTACCACTGCCATCAAGACTCAGGGCTACGACAAGGTGGAAGATTATGTGGATGCCTGTGTGGAGGCTTTGCAGGTGATTATCGACCAGGTGGGCGGCATCGAAACCATCAAGGCCATGGGTATCGGCGCTCCTAATGGTAACTACTATAGTGGAACCATCGAGTTCGCACCGAACCTCTCTTGGGCACACGATGGAGTGGTGCCTCTGGCCAAGCTGTTCAGTGAGCGACTGAATAATATTCCTGTCGGACTGACCAACGATGCCAATGCTGCTGCCGTGGGAGAGATGATCTACGGTGTGGCGCGTGGCATGAAGAATTTCATTGTGATTACCTTGGGCACCGGCGTGGGCTCAGGTATCGTCATCAACGGTCAGCTGGTGTATGGCTGTGACGGATTTGCTGGAGAGCTGGGTCATGTCATCATGCGTCGTGAAAACGGACGTTCCTGCGGATGTGGTCGTTCAGGTTGTTTGGAAGCTTATTGCTCGGCAACGGGTGTGGCCCGTACGGCTCGTGAACTGTTATCTACGACCCAGGAACCCTCACTGCTGCGTGAGCTGGATCCCGAGAAGATCACCTCTCTGGATGTATCTATAGCAGCAGGGAAGGGTGACAAGCTGGCCAAGGAGATCTATGAGTTCACAGGAGAGATGCTGGGTGAGGCCTGTGCTGACTTCGCCGCTTTCTCTTCTCCCGAGGCATTCATCTTCTTCGGCGGTATGACCAAGGCAGGCGATCTCATCATGGAGCCGATCAAGCGGAGCTACGAAGAACATGTGCTCAAGATCTTTAAGGGAAAGGCCAAGTTCTTAGTGAGCGGATTGGATGGAGCTTCCGCAGCCATTCTCGGTGCCTCTGCCGTCGGCTGGGAATTGTAATATCGGCAGAATACAGTAACGCTGTTGCGTTGCACGATTTGTGCAGAGGCTTTGCACAACTTGTGCAGATGTGTTGCACAACCAGTGCAAAGGTCTTGCACAACTTGTGCAACGTTTCTGCACTATTTCTGTATCATTCCCCTTTTTGTCTTTCTTTTCCTTCCGTTTCGTAAAAAACACGGGTTTTATTTTGTTATTCCAGCATTTTAGGCTAACTTTGCGCCCTATGAATCAACAACAAGACATTGAGGCGGCTGTGAAAGTGCTGCGAAACGGGGGGGTGATCCTCTATCCCACGGATACGGTGTGGGGCATCGGCTGTGATGCTACCAACGCTGAGGCTGTGGCAAAGGTGTATGCCATCAAGCAACGTGACGACTCCAAGGCGATGATCTGTCTGGTGGATAGTGATGTGCGGTTACAGCGCTATGTCAGGAATGTGCCTGAGGTGGCATGGGATCTGTTGGAACTGTCAACGAAACCCACCACGGTGATTCTTGACAATGCCGTGAACCTCGCACCCAATCTCATTGCTGCCGATGGAAGCATCGCCATGCGCATCACACAAGAACCGTTCTCGAAACAGCTATGCTACCGCTTCCAGAAACCCTTAGTGAGCACCAGTGCCAATATCAGTGGGGAGCCTGCGGCACAGAATTTCTGTGATATCAGCGAACAACTGTTGAATGCCGTTGACTATGTCTGCTGGTCACGCCGACAGGAACATAAGCCACACACACCGTCGAGCATTATTAAACTTACCCACGACGGGGTGGTTACTATTATTAGGAAATGAGCGGATATACAACAGATCGTCAGCATCTTTCATGGGTGCAACGCTTTCTCCAATGGCGCGAAACCCACATCACCGACAAACAGTTTACCCTACTGTTGAGCTTTTTCGTAGGACTGTTTGCCGCCGTGGCGGCCTTCGTGCTCCACTGGATGATCGACGAGATAGGCATCCTGCTCACGGCGAGCTTCGATAACACGTCGTTCAACTGGCTCTATCTGGTCTATCCTGTCGTCGGAATCTATCTCACCTCTTTGTTCGTGCGGTATGTGGTGAAGGATAATATATCCCACGGAATCACCAGAATCCTCTATGCCATCTCACGGAAACAGAGCCGACTGCGCAGTCATAACTGCTGGAGCTCGGTGATAGCCTCGGCTATCACGATCGGTTTCGGCGGCTCAGTGGGAGCAGAGGCTCCTATCGTACTGACAGGTTCGGCCATCGGCAGTAACCTCGGAAAACTGTTCAAGATGGACAACCGTACACTGATGCTGTTGGTGGGGTGTGGGGCATCGGCGGCCATCGCTGGTATCTTCAAGGCCCCGATAGCCGGTCTGGTCTTCACCTTGGAGGTGTTGATGATCGATCTGACCATGGCTTCGCTGCTGCCCATCCTGGTGTCGAGTGTCACGGCGGTGCTCTTCAGTTATGTGTTCAATGGCAGCGACTCGTTGTTTACCTTCACCAATGCCAACACTTGGGAACTGGAACGGATCCCTGCATATATATTATTAGGTGTGTTCGGCGGACTCATCAGTCTGTATTTCATTCGGATGATGACGGCCTGCGAGAACATCTTTTCACGGTTGGGAGACAACCACTACGCGAAACTGCTGCTGGGCGGTGTGGTGCTGAGTACGCTGATCTTCCTCTTTCCCTCTCTTTATGGTGAGGGATATAGCAGTATCAACATCCTGTTGAACGGAAAGACGGAAGCCGACTGGAATACCATTCTTAACAATTCTCTGTTCTACGGTAGCGGGCACTTGTTGGTACTGTATATCGCCTTGGTACTGCTTACGAAGGTCTTTGCGACCTCAGCCACCAACGGAGGAGGCGGCTGCGGAGGAACGTTCGCACCGTCGTTGTTTATCGGTGCCTTCGGCGGTTTCCTCTTTGCCCGGGTGTGGAACATTGAACAGATTGGTGTATATATCCCTGAAGGAAACTTCGCGATGTTAGGTATGGCAGCAGTGATGGCGGGAGTGATGCATGCACCACTCACGGGAATCTTCCTGATTGCCGAGCTGACAGGCGGCTACCAGCTGTTCATCCCTTTGATGGTGGTGAGCATCTTTGCCTATCTCACCATCATCATCTTCGAACCTCATAGTATCTATGGCATGCGGTTGGCAAGGGAAGGAAACCTCATCACCCACCATACCGATCGTGCCGTACTCACGCTGATGTCGCTGAAGAGTATCATCGACCATACCTACACCTCAGTACATCCTGACATGAAACTGGGAGCCCTGGTGCATGCACTCAGTCGCAGCCGGTCCAACTTACTACCGGTATTGGATGATGCCGGCACCTTCCTGGGGGAGGTGGACATCACGAAGATCCGCCATATTGTATTCCGTACGGAACTCTATAATCACTTCACGGTGCGACAGTTGATGGCAGAGCCTGCCGCTACCCTTGGGGTGAACGATCCGATGGAGGAGGTGATGAGGCAGTTCGAAAGGACACATGCTCCGATGCTGCCGGTACTTGACTCCGACAACCATCTCATTGGCTATATATCCCGTACCCACATGTATGCTACCTATCGGCAGCTTGTCGCGGATCTATCCGCCGAATGAGACGAAAGAGACGAGTCATGGCCTTATCTTGTGGGCTCCCCGCCCATTGTAGGGGCGGGGTTGGGGGCGGGGTCAGTAATCTCTCCTCTCTTCGATCTTTTTAACTTGAAATGGAATGAACAAAAAAGACTTAAGAATCGTATTCATGGGAACGCCCGAGTTTGCCGTGGGCACCCTGCAGGCCTTGGTGGAAGGCGGATATAACGTGGTTGCTGTGGTGACGCAGCCCGACAAACCTGTGGGTCGTCATCAGGACACCCTTCAACCTTCTGAAGTGAAGAAATATGCGTTGGAACACGGACTTCCCGTCCTCCAGCCCGTGAAGATGAAAGACCCTGGATTTGTGGAACAGCTTCGTGGCTATCAGGCTGATCTACAGGTGGTGGTGGCATTCCGCATGCTGCCCGAGGTGGTGTGGGACATGCCCCGCTTCGGAACGTTTAATGTACATGCGGCCCTATTGCCCCAATACCGGGGGGCTGCCCCCATCAACTGGGCGGTGATCAATGGTGAGAAAGAAACGGGAGTCACCACTTTCTTCCTCGATCACGACATCGATACGGGACGGATCATCCTCCAGAAACGTTTCCCGATTCCTGATGAGGCAGATGTCGAGTATGTCTATGACGGACTGATGCACCTCGGAGCAGAGATTGCCGTGGAGACCATCGATCTGATTATCGAAGGTGACGGACAGGTGGAAAGCATCGATCAAGACACGTTTGCCATCAATACGAAGGCAACGGCTCTTCATCCCGCACCGAAAATCTTTAAGGAAACCTGTGAGATCAACTGGCAACAATCTGCTAAACAGGTTTATGATTTTGTTCGCGGACTTAGTCCTTATCCAGGTGCATGGACCACACTCTATATGCCTGATGGAAAGCAGACAATCTTGAAAATCTTCAAGACTGCCAAGACCTCCCTTTCCACTGACTTGGAAACAGGCAGACTGAAAGAAGAGAACAAACGTCTCTATGTAGCTGTGCAAGGTCAGTTGCTGGAACTCGTGGAACTCCAGTTAACAGGCAAAAAGCGCATGCTGGCCCGCGATTTCCTCAATGGCTTCAGAGGAATCGAAGAGGCGAGAGTGAAATGAATTATCGGAGCAACGAGTGCCTTCGTGCTTGCACGTTTGGCCGAGTCGTGACGAAAAATATGGAACGAAGTGACATAAAACTGAGAACTGAGAGGTGAGAACTAAGAGGTGAGAATTGAGAACTGAGAACTGAGAGGTATGATTACCACTAAGGGCTTGGCCTTTGGGGCTCCCCGCCCATTGTAGGGGCGGGGTTGGGGGCGGGGTCAGTAATCTCTTTCCTCTCCTCTTTCCTCTCTCCTCTTTCCTCTTTCCTCTTTCCTCTCTCCTCTTTTAATTCACCACCTTCTTCCCATTCACAATCACGATTCCCTTTCCAGGCTTATTCGCCTTCATGCCGTTTAATAGGTAATAAGTGGGTGTAGCGGTATTCTGTTGGAAAGAATGGATGCCGGTGGCTATGCCGCTCTTGACATAGGGAACAAGGGTGAATGCATTATTATAATAATGTTCAGGTTTAGCCATCATGATATGATCCTCCCAACCGATACATGACTGGTAGCTGCTGGCAGAGGAAAGCTTGCAGACAATGGTCAGTAACAGATTCTCTTGGTCGTTAGACGATCTTTGTGGCATGGCTCCTCCACCATACCATGAATTGGTTGGCATTGTATAGCCTGAGGTCAATTCGGTAAGGATTCTGAGAACATTTCCAGAACGATCGATTACACCGATGGCAAGATCGTAGGTGCCGCTCATACCGCTTTGGTTCTCGACCTTGTAGGATAGGACATAGTCTTCATTATCGTATAGACCAATTTCTGTGATCGTGAGTCTTCGGTCTGCTTCATTGATTCCATCCGGCTTCTGGATTCCAATCACGGCATCTTGGTCGTAGGCGTATGCTTCTGTGCCTTGTGTGGGATCCGTGAGATCCTCGTGATACGGATCGGCCACGGAGAGCAGGAAATGTCCGTTCATATTTCCTCCCCATCCCCAGTTGATATGATACTTGCCGTCTTTGTAACCGTCGAGGATAAAGGCATGACCATAATTGTCAGAGGTGGAACCGCTATAAAGAACAGGCCGTCCTTTCTGGAGTTCCTTGTACATCATGTCATCCCATTCTGCTGCTTCATATCGGTCACGTGAGAGGCACCGTACATCCTCATCATACCCGAAATAATTCCTAAATGCTTCGGCGGCCTCAGCACTGGAGGCACCAGAGCCGCTGAGGCCATAGTTCATCTCTACCGACTGTCCGCAGTAACGCATCAACGTGGCAACGGCCTGTGCCGAGGCATTATTCTCATTATTGGCATAACTGACTTTCATCGTACTCCAGCTGAACGTGGTGGTTGGTAGTCCGCTGAAAGTATGTGCTTTCCCATCGCCTGTCTGATCTGCCTCAATGGTATAGTCGGGAATGGCAGAGCAGGCTGCAGTGGGCCATCGGTGATAGTACATCAACTGTGCCATGGCGGTGGCCACACAACCAGTAAGGCACAGCTGGTTACCGAAATATTCCGGGAAACTGAGCTTGAGGTTATAGGGGGAATACTGGTTCCATGTGGTGGACAATAAAGGACTGATGGTTGCCTTGGCTGCCCTCCTTGTACCGCTACTGACATTCACACCATGCTCCTGTATCCAGTGTATCTGTCGTTCGTATTCCTTCAGCCATGCTTTCACATTCTCGGGCGCATCCTCTATGTTGAGCGATCCCTCATCGGCATAGCCTAAAATGGTTTCGGTGCGATCATCACCCGAGACGATCACGAAGCCTTCGTTATCTCCGATATTAAATAGGTACAGCACTTCGTCTTCTGCCACATACGACTGTTTGACAGACGGTATCTGAATTTTGCTGGCACGGCGACCTTGAGAGGATTTGTTACTAAGTGACTCCTTGAGCCATGACTCGGCTTTGGCTTGGGCTTGTGTGGGTGTCACCTTTCCTCCCCATACATTCAGGGTGAGGACGAACAGACAGAGGGTGAATAACAGAATCCTTTTCATTTTAGTAATTTGTTTGATGATGAGTGCATCGTAACTCAGTGATTATTGCTGCAAAGATACGAAAAGTTGAGAGAAATGCAAAAGGAAAGCTTGTTTTTCTTATCATTTCCGAGACCGAGTAGCTTCGACGAAGTCAAAGTTACAAAAAGTCGTGCGAAATGCAAAACATTTTCATGAAAAAACACTATCTTTGCTGCATGAAGAGAATAATACTTACTTTTCTCACCGTGCTCAGCTTCTCTACGATGTCCTTTGCACAAAAGAGTTACCATGGTGACGGACCAGACGATATCCTTCGACTGATCCCTATCGGTACGGTGGTAGCCATGAAAATCGGAGGGGTGGAGGGCAGGAGCGACTGGCAGCATCTGTTGGTGAATGCCGGTCTCTCTACGGTGATGACAGCCGGAATCACCTATTCCTTCAAGGAGATGGTGCATCGACAACGTCCCGATGGAACAGATAACCATTCCTTTCCCTCAGGACATGCGGCCATTGCCTTCTCGGGAGCACAGGTGTTGTATAAGGAGTATCACCAGAAAACGCCTTGGGTATGCGTGGCTGGCTATGCGGTGGCAACGGCGGTGTCGCTCGATCGGATCCGAAGGAACCGTCATCACTGGGAGGATGTGGCGGCGGGGGCTGCCATCGGCATCCTCTCTACCGAATTCTCGTACTGGTTAGGTGACAAATTGTTTCCTCAGCATCCTGAGCGTTACCAGTTGTCACTGTCACCACAGTGCCTCAGCATCCAGCTGCAACTTTAATAATCATTCTATATGCGCAGGATCTGCTTGCCCCCGAAAAAGAATAAATAATCCCTTTGATTTGTTTTGTTTCACAAAAAGTTGTACCTTTGCACCGCTATTCGTTACGTTTAACATTTTAAAAGGTAAGAATTATGAAAATTGCAGTAGCAGGAACCGGGTATGTCGGTTTGTCCATCGCGACCTTATTGGCCCAGCACAACAAAGTGACCGCTGTGGATGTGATTCCCGAGAAAGTGGATCTGATCAACCAGAGGAAGTCACCGATTCAAGATGAATATATTGAGAAATACCTGACAGAAAAGGAATTAGACCTTACTGCTACCCTCGATGGCGCAGCTGCATACCGGGATGCTGACTTTGTGGTCATCGCTGCCCCAACGAACTACAACCCCATCAAGAACTTCTTCGACACCCACCATATAGAGGATGTCATCGATCTCGTCCTCTCCGTGAATCCCGATGCCGTGATGGTGATAAAGAGTACCATCCCCGTGGGCTATTGCCGTTCCCTCTATCTCCGCTATGCCCAGAAGGGGGTAAAAAATTTCAACCTCCTTTTCTCTCCCGAGTTCCTTCGTGAGAGTAAGGCATTATACGACAATCTCTATCCCTCGCGTATCATTGTGGGATACCCTAAACTGATCTCCCAGTTCCCCGAGGAGAATGAGGCCATACAGAAGGTGACCGATGTAGAGAAGATGAAGAAGGCGGCCGAGACCTTCGCCTCCCTTTTGGTAGAAGGTGCCATCGGTCATCCTGAGAATACCCCCAAAGATGTATCCCAATCCCAGAGCTTGGATCATAGTGGTAATCATACCTCTCATTTCTCACCTCTCACTTCTCTCCTTGATAAAAATATTCCCGTTCTCTTCATGGGTATGAAAGAGGCTGAGGCTGTGAAACTCTTCGCTAATACCTATCTGGCTTTACGGGTGAGCTACTTCAATGAACTGGATACATACGCCGAGGTGAAAGGTCTGGATGCTCAGGCCATCATCCAGGGTATCGGTCTCGACCCACGTATCGGTACCCACTATAACAACCCGTCGTTTGGCTATGGTGGCTATTGTCTGCCGAAAGACACCAAACAGTTGTTGGCCAACTACGAGAATGTGCCGCAGCAGATGATGACAGCTATCGTGGAGAGTAACCGTACACGCAAGGATTTCATTGCCGATCAGGTACTGAAGAAAGCGGGCTATTACGACTATACCACAGGTAGCCGTTATGCAGTGGAGGCAGAGAAGGATGTCACCATCGGTGTGTTCCGTCTTACGATGAAGTCCAATTCCGACAATTTCCGTCAGAGCAGCATTCAGGGTGTGATGAAACGTATCAAGGCGAAGGGAGCCACAGTGATTATCTATGAACCCACTCTTCCCGATGGAACCACGTTCTTCGGAAGCAGGGTAGTCAACGATCTGGATCAGTTCAAGACACAGAGTGATGCCATCATCGCCAACCGCTACGATCCCGTCCTTGACGATGTTGAGTCAAAGGTATATACACGTGATCTCTTCCGGCGCGACTAATTTAACCGCTTTTTATTTGGAAGTTTCAGAAATAATCATTACTTTTGCATCGTAAATATGCCAGGGAAATAGAACAGGGGGCGCAACCCCATGATATCATGATATATAAAAGATAATTTGTTATTAGTAGAAAGTCCGCTCAGGTCTGTCCTGTAGCGTACCCTTTTCCTATACCCCATTCTTTTCCCCGTCATCATTAACAGCACAACGTTCTGCGAGCCAATTCAGGCTCCTATGCGGAGGCGTACCTGTTAAACTGTCGTTCTGCTTTCCAAAGTAGGACAGGAAAAACATGTACCCGCCTCTTTGCCGTTCCATTACGCTTTGAAGCCCCGCTGGCTCAGGCAATCTTATCGCTGAATAAGCTGAAGCATTCGTGAGGTTCGTGAGATTCGTGTTCGTATGCCTGCCGTACAGGCAGTAAGATCCGTGTAATCCGGGTTCCCTATCTCTTGAGCGTTTCTGTGTTTTCTGTGCTTTCCGCGTGACGACCCTTATTACATCCCCAGTCTTTTACCTTCTCGTACTGCTCCTGTCAGCCTATTTGTGCCGCCACAAGCATCGAACGAGAAAGGTACTGTTAGTACTGTCTGTCGTCCTATTGCTGTTCTTCACTTTCCCACCTATTTACAACTATGTGTCAGAGAAATGGACAGAAGGCTATACTACAGAACTCCAAACTGGTAAAGTCTATCACTACGGTATCGTCTTAGGTGGTTTCGGATCGTGGGATGAAGAGCGGCAACGTCCCGAGTTTGGGGGTTACGTTGACCGTCTGTTAGAAGGTATTCAACTCTATCGAAAAGGAAAGATCCGGAAGTTAGTCCTCGCAGGGGATGCCAGCAACAGGATCTACGATGACCCGGATGAACAGAATGGTAATCCTTCTGCCATGCGGGAGTACATACAACGGTTCGGGGTGGCACCGGCTGATCTGATCTTAGAGAATAAAGCCTTGACCACTCGTGAGAATGCCAAAACCCTTTTACAGCTGTTAGGCGACTCTTTAAAGAACGAGCATCCGCTGCTCATCACCTCAGCCGAACACCTGCGCCGAGCCCTGATGACCTTCGGGCTGGAAGGGATCCTTGCCGATGGCTATCCCACCGATTGCATCGTTAAAGATAAGGACGGTCCCAAACTGTTTCCCTCCCTCTCCGTCATGAACGACTGGCAGCATCTCCTCCACGAATTCATCGGCTATATCTATTATCGTCTTTCGAAATAAAACGATACTGAAATGAAATACATTATCAAGCCACGCGCAAGACGATACCATCACCATCGTTGATGCCTGTCATGCTCAAAATATGCATTAGAAATTTTCTGCCATTTGGCTTTTTCTCTCCGCTACGCTATGAGTGACCGTTGGTTCCCCGAAGGCGCCGATTTTCAATTCCGCTCTCTCTGCGGGACAGATTAAAATCTGTGCGATTCGTGTAATCTGTGTTCGAATACAACCCTGCGCTCTCTGCGTCTCTGCGTGAAAATAGATATTTCAGTGATTTCCGTGCGATCTGTGTGCGAAATAATAATTTCCGTGTGAGACAAACAATAATTTTTAAGAAGATTTCAAATGAAACGTAAACAATACCCCCAGCCAGCATCTGATTCGGAGATGGTTAAGGAACCAATGCCCGTAACACAGATGACAACAGTATTCAATCCATCCCAGATGGCATTGCTGCGAATGTTTGCCCGTGACCAATCAGAAGAAACTGCTTTGGAAATCAAG